>Ga0102944_1000058_pt1 | contig 83522 bp, 73 predicted proteins | sample SalPonD_shore_MG_FD_78172 | JGI IMG/M metagenome (GOLD analysis project Ga0102944, IMG submission 78172) | Salt pond soil microbial communities from South San Francisco under conditions of wetland restoration - Salt Pond MetaG... | ecosystem: Environmental > Aquatic > Marine > Intertidal zone >... | reverse complement strand
CGGCTGTTTCCACCCAGACCATTGCAAATGCTGCAGACATCGCCGTCATGATGATGAAGTACACCACTGCCCTGAACGGATATTGCTGAACCTGAAGAACCCCGCGCGGCGCCGTGGTAAACGCAGCGAGGCCGCCGACCGGGACGGACTGACCATTACTACTCGTCTCCCAAACTCCCAGGAACTTCGCAATGTTACCCATTGCACCCGTATCGGTACCAAACCGTTGATTCATCAGTCTTGACACCAAAAAGATGTTAGCGAACAGTGCAGACACTAAAATCACCGGAATGTTAGAAACATATAATAATTTGATCGGATATCTTGCGGGTATCCTGTGTTCACTATGTTGTACAGGAATTTCCACTTTCATACTTTCGAAATAGATCACAACGGCAAATACAACGATTGTAGCTAGGAAATTGAACATGTCGGGTGTGTTCGATCCGGGGTGCCATAACCCATAGGTGAGAACTTCGTTTCTTCCAATAGATTGGATGAAGAAGATCAGAGCACCTTTTCTCCAGGAGTATACACCACCAGTGGGGTTAGTACCGAACCGAACTTCATCGATACTGAACATACCGTCGAAGACCTGGTATGAAACGGAGGTAGCAATGAAGAGTGAGATTCCTGAACCGAGTCCATATCCTTTCTGGACGAGTTCATCGAGTAGCATGATACACAGACCGGCGATGGTCAGTTGTATGATGATGAGGATTTGTGCAGATGGGTCTGATTTGACAGCATCACCATATGCACCACCAGCGATATATGCGACTGCTTCAAAGAACGTCATAAGAAGTGCCAATATTTTCTGTGTTGCAGTATAGAGTGCCCTATCATCGGTATCCTGCATATTAACAGAGATGATCTTCGAACCGACAAGAAGCTGGAGGATCATACCGGAGGTTACGATGGGACCTATTCCGAGTTCTGCTAGCGTTCCTCTTTGAGACGCTAGAATAATCCTAAGTGCGGCGAAGGGGTCACTTCCTGAAGACCCTTTGTAACCATACACAGGTGTTTTGAGCATGATGAGGTAGAGAATTAGTGCGACAAAAGTCCAGCCGAGTTTTCCGTTAAAACTGGGTTCCTTGTCTGGTTTCTCCACTTCAAGCATGACCTTGCTAATTGGTTTAAACAAAGATAAGAATTTGCTTGGCATAATATCACGTGTTGACGTTCACTAAAATCGAATCAAATATGATTTGACGTCGATTGTCTTGTCATATGACACTTTCAAAAGGGTGGTTAAAAGAGGATTGATAGTGTATTTTGAAAATCTCGAATTGTCATACAAAAATAGATGAGAGGCTTACCTATCGAGATTGGAAATCAGGAATTTGGTTGAGATTTATCCAGTAATGAAGACTGTAGGAAATACGGGAACAGAACTACTCGGAAGAGATGAATTATATTCGAGGGGTAATGGTTCAGGAATGAGAGATCACAGCATAATCAAATTATTGGGTTGCAGGGTCATTACCATCCTCGATCTGAGTTAGGTGGTTGGTTGTGTCCAATTCTAGATTTTTGTAATCAGAACGTGTTGACTGAAAGCGATAGATACCCCAGATGAAGGTGAGAATGCCTGTTGGGATAAGTACTATTCCGATGATTCGGTAGATTTCTGAACGAAATAATTTGAGAAAGGTAAAACCGGCAATAGCCAGTGCAAACGCAGTACGGGTATAGGCGAGCAGTGTACGCTCATTTGCCAGAATTGTACGATGGAGTGAGAGATAATCACGGAGTTCCATTTCATCCGCAGAGAATTCAGTATAAGGCAGATCAATCATATAATATCACGAACTGCTATGATAGCTAGAGAATTTACACAACATAAATCCCCTGATTGTTGATATCTGCGTATAATTCTCAGGATGGCGAAGAGGAGTGGTAAGGCATATCTCTAAGCTATTCTCATCTTGATCCTGGAAATACCTCTGATCATTCCTTGCCGAATGCAGTCTTCCATTCCTGAGATTATGATCGGTCTCTGCCATCACCGAGTAAAGATACACTGATTCTTATTTCGATCATCCTGATTATCGCCAAGGATAACTTACAAATATCGATATGTGTTGTGCAAGAATATGGATATTGAGAAGGTAAGAACCTTTTACGAACGTCTTGAACCCGTAGTAGAGAAACTTAAGAAACAGGATATGTTGGATCAACCGGTTCGAGAGGATGCGTGGACACCAAGACAGTTTCTGCATCATCTGGCAGATGCACAGACACAGGCATTCTACCGGATACTGTGGATTATCACCGAGGATCATACTGTGATCAAACCATTTGACCAGGACGATTGGGTGAGAATTACCGGTGATTATCCGGTAGAAGCTGCAATGGCCCAATTGAAAGGAGTCTACCTCAGGTGGTATCATCTGCTCAATGGATTGGATGAGACGCAATGGCAGAAGACAGGACATCATCCTGAATTGGGACAGGTAACGATCAAACCCCTGGTAGAATACTATATTGAGCATGGTGAGACGCACGTTAGTCAATTTGCTAGTTTAGTTGAAATGTAAGATGACACGTTGAATTAAACACTGAATGATTTGATTTAAGAAATGACAAACTATCTGTTTTTGATAATGAATTTGTTCTTCTTAGATAACTAGATGTAATGTAGTTTCAACATTTTAGGTTGATCTTAAACAACATCAATTTGCATGAGACATCCCTTATCAAATACTCGAGATAAGGCATGATCAACGACCAGGTATGAACCGAGAACACTCATCGTGAGCTCTGTCATCAAGGCACTTCCAGGTGGAACAGATACGGTTTCTGCTGAATACATATTCGGTCCACTGGTATAATTTGTTTCATACCAGACCCGGTCCCATTGTTCTCCTATCATATGAAATGCACTTGACAAATTCGGTCCGCCGACAACAAAGAAAATTCTGACAGTACTATTCTGTGGGATCTGAATTGCATTATCTCCAGTGAAATAGAATGCAGCTCCATTGAAAAGGACGTAGGTGGGATTTTCATCATACTCTTTTTGTTCAACGTATTCCTGATGGCCTGCAGTTCCCATCTTCTGGGTGGTATATACCTCATTTTGACCAATATACAGTTCTACATCAACACTTGGCAGGCCTCCTTTTGGTTCTATGACAATAGAACCGTACATCCCTTTAGAAATGTGAGCAGGAATGTGAGGACTTGCACAATGATAGATGAAGACTCCATCATGTAATGCAACAAAAGTAAAATTAGCGGTTTCTCCAGGATTTGCCTTTAAAATAGCAGATCCTCCACCAGTATAGGTTACAGCATGTAGATCAATCGAATGCGCCATTTCTGATGATGAGGGATTGACTAGATGAATGGTAATATTATCTCCAACCATTGCCCGTAGCATGGGTCCTGGAACAGTTCCATTATATGTCCAATAGGTGAATGTGGTTCCATTTTCAATTTCTGCGACCACCTCACGGACAACCATAGTAAATTCGACATTTTTTGGAGTAGTTCTTGTACCGACCTGAGTCCCAGTATCTTTGGGATCCCGGGAAATCTGAGAGACGTCGACATCTTTTGCAGAACTGAGAGAATTGCTTTGTCCTGTAGTAATTTCTCCTCTCATTAAGGAGCTATGTCCTGGAACGCTACAGTAGTAGACATATTGACCAGCAGGTACAGTAAATTGAAGAGTTACCTGATCATCATATTTTTCACTGTTTTGGGCAACGAAATCAGATAAAATACCTAATTTATCAATTTTGAGATTATGGGCAATTTCTTGTCCGGCTTTGAGAATAATAGTCAGAGTTGTACCTGGAGTGACTTCCAAGGTCGGGTTTATCTTGCCGTCAATATCTCCACCTTGACCTATGTATCCTGTGATATCCGCGATAAGGGTAATTGCGGTTTCTTCTGATGTTTGGTCAGGAGTTGCAATATTTGCTCCAATTATACCACCAAGGCCACCTGCGACTAAACAAGCAATGATACCAAGACCAATAAGTTGAGTTGTTGTTAATTTCATATTTTCACCGATACAAGTCCCTGAACGTCATATTCAGGTAGTTGTTCGAGCTACTGATGTTGTTTAAGTCTTATTAATCTAGTGTAATCATATTTTTTTGTTCCTGGAATTCTCAATGTTCAGCATTCATTAAGGCGAAATTCAAATTATCGGGGATCTCCAATAAAACCATAGGAATCTATGATATTTTTCGTATTATTGAGGATTAGTAACAAAACCATAGTAAAATATGCATTTTTTCGTAATATTGAGATTTAGTAACAAAACCATAGTAATAAAGAAATATATCCTATTTTTGGAATTTGGTGTAAAAAAATCCCTGAGAATGCAATTTCCCATACCGGGACCAAAAAGTAAGATACTATATTCCTGGTAGAATATCATATCAAGCATGGTGAGACGCATTTCAGTCAATTTGCTAACCTGATCTGAATTCGTTGACAATACACCTTCACAAATGGATGCTACATTCAGTTTAATCCTGATTAGAACTGATAATATTTGAGTTTATACCGTTTTTACCACGGGAATATGAAGCTTCAGTAACTGCTATTATTTCAGAAATTCATACTCGTAAGCATTATCATAGGCAAACATCGGACGGATCATCTTGGTTACAAACCAGCATTTGACAGTCCATGCTAGTACCCGGAAGATATTGGTGAAGACCAGAGTACGATAACTCAGACTAGACAGTCCATTGTGGAGAAGAGACAGATGAGAAGGGAGTGCGAAGACGAGTGTTATGATCCAGATGGAGAGGATGATTGAGAGGTCTGCTCGAATGGAGCTATGCATATTAAAATTATTGACTTTGAATGCCAGTCGAAAACCTGTAACCAGTTCAATTATCATGAATGGTAATAGTAGCAAAAATTCCCTGATCAGATAATGCTGCTGATACTGATTCATGGCAGGTGCGGAGAGCAGATGGTACATCGGGTAGTTTAGAATTTGTATACCCAGCACCAAACCAAGAAGAATGTAGCTGCAGATGAGATGGATAAGAAAGGTGGACTGCACTCCGGGTAATTTTACCATAGGTGTTACTTGAAAACGGTAACTATAATGATATAGGTATTTCCCACGGATCTCGTTAAATTATGAATGACGCGTTGTCTTCCCAATCGGATTTGATACATAGCAGAGAAGCTGTATGCGGCTAGAGATGTGATTGATAATACAATCCATTGCTAATCTCAAACAAGGATTTGACTGCAAGGACTAGCTACAAATACCTGAAATGTGAATTAGATATATGAAAACGATAGAGCTTCTCGATGGGAACAAGATCCCAGCATTGGGAATGGGCACCTGGGAGTTATCCGGTCAGGAATGCAGGGATGCCATTAGCCATGCTTTGAAAGTAGGATATCGTCATTTTGATACTGCATCGATGTACAGAAATGAGGATGAAATTGGGGCGGTACTGGTTGAAACGGAAATCCCTCGTAAGGAGATATTCATCACCTCCAAGGTCTGGAGATCTGATCTTGGAAGATCTAATACGAAAAAGTCATTTGCAGACAGTCTTGCTGATCTAAAAGCGGATTATATCGATCTGTACCTGATTCACTGGCCGGGTAGTAATGATCAACTCCGGTTGGACAGTTATCAGGCGATGATGGAACTCAGAGATGAGGGTAAGATCAAATCAATCGGTGTCAGTAACTTCACACCGGGTCAAATTGCTGATATCAATGATGAATTTGGAGAATATCCGGTGGTCAACCAGATCAAGTTCAATCCCTTCTACTTCAAGCAGCAGGCATTTGAATATGCAAAAGCACATGATATTGTCATCACTGCCTATACTCCCTTGAATAAGGGGAATGGGTTGGATCATCCCAATATCATGAGATTAGCGGAAAAATATAATAAATCTAGATTCCAGATTGTTCTCCGGTGGTTTATCGATCTCGGATTGGTTACCATCCCCAAATCAGCAACACCAAAGCATATTGAGGCAAATTTCGATATCTTTGATTTTCAATTAACTGCGGATGAGGTTAACTCGTTGAAAAATCTGTAGGAACTAATATATTGAACAAACTACTTCTAGACCTATGGATACATTTCCCGTCATAGAGATTCACGGGACTCATCATCAGATCGGACTCCGTCATGGACAGCTCCTTAAAGATCGAATCAGAAAGGTCATCACATTCTACCATACTATCTTCGGACGAAGCGAGGAGAAGATATTCTCTCGTGCTATGACCTTTGAGAATAAGATAGCCAATCTCAATCCAGGTTATATCGAGGAGATGAAAGGGATTGCAGAAGGTGCAGAAGTGGATTATCGTCAGATACTTGCCCTCAATGCCCGTTCGGAGATACTGACCTTATTCGTGTCAGAATGTACTGCTATCAGTTCTCCGGCTACTGGATTATTAGGGCAGAATTGGGATTGGGCAGAAGAGTTGGAGCAATTAACCGTGGTGATGAAGATTAGCTATCCAAATGGACATCAAATCCTGATGATTACTGAACCTGGCATCATTGGTAAGATAGGATTCAACTCCGCAGGACTCGGTGTGACACTCAATTTTCTTCATGCCCCGGGTCAATTACAGGGAGTACCCATTCATATCATGCTCCGTGCGCTACTTGATTCTACTGATCAGACTGTGGGACTGCAGTTGGTCAAAAAGTATTATTCTGGAAAAGGAGGAAATATCATCTATTCCAGTGCGTCCAAGAGCTATAATTTTGAATTTGCCAACGAGGAGATTTTCATCACCGAGGTAACTGATCATTTTGTTCATACCAATCATTATCTCATTGATGAGGAACTGAATACCAAGCCTGAGAAGTTGGCAAGTTCTCTATCACGAATTGCAATCACCCAGCAGAACCTAACAGATAGTACGACCATTGATCTGGAGAGATTCAAACAATTGCTGGCAGATCAGACCAATACTGAGTTACCCGTCTGTCGACCCTATGTTATCGACGATGAGATTGGTAATGTTGGAACGGTATGTAGTATCATCATGGATCTCAATCAATTGATTTTGTACTACACCCCTGGCAATCCATTTGACCACAGTTATATCTCCATAAAATTGTAACCTTGATCGGTAATTCCTGAGAAAATAGCCAATTGTTGGTGACGATTCATTTATAATAGGCAGTAGTATAAAACATAGCGTGTCAAAACCAATTGACGTAATTGGAGACAATATCAAAATGCGGGAAGATCGACCGATAATTGAACTTCCTCGTCTCGTAGATGTCAGACCGGGAGCACTAAATGATTTACCCAATACACTGGATCGATTGAATCTTAGTGGAACTGGATTGTTACTAGCTGGACCAACAACACTAGAAATTGCTGGCAAGAAGATACTGAAAATTCTCGAGGATACCAAATTTCAGGTACATACTCACATCGTCGGCGATGCCACTATGCGGGCTGGAGATGCCACTGTTGAGGAAATTGAGAAAGTTGGTGCCAACTACGTCTTAGCTGTTGGAGGTGGAACAAAAATTGATATTGCAAAATATGCCAGTTTCCAGAAAAGAATACCTTTTATCTCCATCCCCACAGTAGCATCCCATGATGGGATAGCAAGTTCACGATCCTCTTTATCCCACGGTGAGGTCTCAAAGCATTCCGTTCAGGCGCAGAGTCCATTAGCAGTCATTGGTGATATTGATATCGTGGCATTGGCACCTCGACGTTACATGATTTCGGGATGTGCTGATATTATATCCAACAAAACGGCAGTACTGGACTGGCAGTTTTCCAATCGGTTGACAGGTGAACATATCTCACAGTATGCCTATACGCTTTCAAACCTGATTGCAACCACCATGATTGAGGCCAAATCAGTTATTGCCTCCTCGCATGCAGATGGAGTATATACAGTACTGAAGGGACTGATCACCAGTTCAATCTCCATGTGTATTGCAGGTTCCTCCAGACCTGCATCCGGGGCAGAACATATGATATCTCACAAGCTTGATCAGATTGCAGATAGTAAGAGTCTCCATGGAGAACAGTGTGGGGTTGCCAGCATACTGACAATGTACCTGCATGGTGGAGATTGGAAGGAGATCAGAGATACACTTGATTATATTGGTGCACCTACTACAGCTGCTCAACTTGGAGTTACTGACGAGCAAATGATTGATGCGGTAATGCATGCCAATGAGATCAGACCTGAGCGATTCACTATTTTATCGAATGGTATCAGTATAGATGCAGCAACTACTGCACTCATACGAACGGGAATTATAGAAAATCTCAAATCCTGAACCTTGTTTTCTTTTGAAACAGTTAAAAATAAGATCAGGCAATAGTTAATTGTGGTAGCCAAGCATCAAGAGGCATTTGAAATAATCAAACGAAATACCCAGGAGATTGTGGAAGAGGAAGAACTCCTCAAAATTCTCAAAAAGGATGAACCCACCGCTTACTGGGGGACAGCACCTACAGGAAGAGTACATACCGGTTATCTTATTCCAATGGCTAAGATAGCTGATTTTCTTGATGTTGGTGTCAGATTTAAGATCCTCCTGGCTAATCTTCATGCTCTGCTCGACGATCTGAAGACTCCTTTTGACCTTCTCGAGTACCGTACTGAATATTATAAACAGGTAATCATTGGATTGTTAGAAGGACTGGGTGTGGACATATCCAAATTGGAATTTGTTACTGGGAAGGAATTTGAACTCACTGAAAAATACTCTCTTGAACTCCTGAAATTATCCTCAATGACTACCTTCAACCGGGCAAAACGTGCGGGTGCTGAGGTAGTACGTCAGAAGGATGATGCCAAACTTGGATCCTTCATCTACCCTTTAATGCAATCCCTCGATGTCCCTCATCTGGGATGTGATATCGCTTTCGGTGGAATTGATCAACGGGGCATTTACATGTTATCCCGTGAGATCTTACCAGATTTGGGATATGACAAGCCCATCTGCGTGTTCAATCCTCTTCTACCGGGCCTTACCGGGGGAAAGATGAGTGCTTCAGATAAGTCTTCCAAAATTGATGTACTTGATACACCTAAGAAGATTAAGAAGAAAATTAACAAATCCTACTGTCCCGAGGGGGAGGTTGAGGGAAATGGGGTACTTGCTATGGCTAAGAATGTTATATTTCCCTATCTCCTCCGAAAAGAGGAGGTATTTCGAATTGATCGTCCTGAGAAATTTGGAGGACCGATTGAGTTTGAGACATATCAGGAAGTAGAGGACAAATACAGTAAAAAAAGCCTACACCCTGCAGATCTTAAAATGGGGATTGCCAAGTATCTCAACCAGATCTTGGAAACGGTGCGTCACCGCTTCGAGGATAAACCAGAACTTCTTCAGAATGCATATCCTGAAGGAGATAATTGATCTAGACTAATTCATCAATTGCCGAGATAAATCGATCTACATCAGCTACAGAATTATATGGTGCCATCCCAATTCGTACCCAGCCATCAGTTAGTTGCAGTCGTTGAGCAATTGTACTGGCGTAAAAATGGCCAGCGCCGGCGAAAATTGCATATTCATTGAGATGTTCAACTACCTCCCCAGGTGTCATCCCAGCAATACGAAACGCAATTGTCGGCGTTTTGTGAACACTAGCATCTGCCTGATAGAGGGTGATCAGATCTTGAGTACGCAGGTATTCTCTGAGCTTGGCTGCCAATTTACCTTCATGATCGTGAATCTGATCAAATGCAGACCTGATACGCTCTCTATTAGTTTTACCCTCACCAAGTTCAATGAAAAAATCAATCGCACCTCGTACTCCAGCAAGTCCCTCAAAGGATTGTGTGCCCGTCTCAAGTTTACCTGGTGCTTCTTTTGGAGCAGTCGTAATTCGATATGCCTGAAGACGATCAAATAGGCGTTTGCGTATCGAAGCAATCCCGATGTGTGGACCAAAGAATTTGTACGCTGAACAAAGTACGATATCCACACCTAGTGCCTCACGATCAATAAACAGATGGGGAGCAGAATGAACAGCATCCAGCACAACGATGGCACCAACTTCATTGGCACGGCTGACAATAGGCTCGAGGTCAGTTATTGTTCCCACCCCATTGGAGGCATGAGTTACTGCAACTAATCGAGTATTATCAGTAATGAGCTCATCTAGATGATCATAATCCAAAGTCAGAGTGGTTGTATCAAGAGGGATCCAGTTCACGGTAGTACCTCTATCTTCAGCAGCAGTAATCCAGGTATCAACATTTGCACGATGATCAATTTCAGTCACTACAATATTATCCTCGGCAGACCAATCTCTGGCTAGTGCACGGGAGATATCAAATGCCAATGAGGTCATATTCATACCAAAGGCAATTTCATCTGCAGAACCACCAAGAAATTCGGCCATTGCCTGCCTCGTAGCTGCTACAGTCTTCTCCGTTTCTATTGAGGTCACATATGGACTTCCCAAATTAGAGCTTCCCTGTTTCATATAACCAACCATGGCATCAATTGATGATTGAACTACTTGCGAGCCAGAGGGCCCATCAAAATAGATCACGGGATGGTCATTATAATGTCTCTTCAACGACGGGAATTGTGATTGAATTCGTGATAGTGGGTATCCCATAATGTCAATTTGGATCGAACCTATTAGGACATTAGGTAAGAGCTAAACTCTGAAGAGAAGGCAATAGTATTAATCAGGTGATTAATTATACAGCGCGTATTATGTAGCATATGGTCGACCTTGACCTTGAACAGATCATCCAATCTACACTTCTACAGAAGTGGATTAATCCCATATGGTTGGATAAAGCAGCACTTGAGCAATTACATCAGGAATTTGCAGATGCTAAACCATTCAAACATGCCTATATGGATCAGTTAATTGTCGAAGATCAACTTGAGAGGGTTATTGAAGTCCTGACCGAACAGGAATTTGAGATCAAAGATTCTGATCTGTTTCAACTGGCACAGACAGCAGATTTTGATGATCTTGATCAACCCATCCTGCGATCCTTCAAGAAGATGTTTCAATCGGATCAATTTGTGGCGTTGATGGAATATATTACCAATGTGGATCTGTCCAATGCAGTTGATATGCTGGGAAATATCTATTCAGATACTGATTATCTACTCTGTCATGATGACAAATTGATCAAACGAAAAGTTGCCTATATACTCTACCTGACTGATCTTGAGGAAGAAGATGGTGGAGCGTTGCATCTCTTCGATACCAAGGACGAGCAACCCAATAAGATCGTGAAACGGATTTTTCCGAGATATAACCGGTTGACTTTCTTCGAGGTTACCCGGCAATCATTTCATGAGGTAGGTGAGGTTCTGCAACCTGATATCTATCGAGTCTCAATATCAGGTTGGTTTAATAATACCCAGGAGGTAGAAGCATGATCAATCCCATTTATCTTAAAGAAGAGACTGTTCGGAAATTACAATCGCATTATTATCAGGATCCGGCATTTCGGAGTGTGACCATGGCTCAATTTTTCACTGAGAAGGCAATGGAAACGATTCTTAACGAGGTGATGGCAGCTGAATTTACTGATGACCAGATTGCAACAATGTATCGTCGTCAGATCAGTCAGACACCAAAATCTATTGATACATTGATCCAATCCGAGGAATTTATTAATTTACTCAGACAGATCTGTGGCAGGCAGGTGGAGATCATAGCAACTCGGATGTATCGTTATGGACATCGTGATTACAAGATTATCAGTGATGATCAAGAATCTGCATCCTATGATATCATCATCGATCTGACTCCAGATTGGGATGATGAACTGGGAGGATTTGTAGCATATACCGATGGTGAGGGAAATTTTTACCGACTTGGTACGACATTTGGTTCAGTCACATTGGTTGAGAGTAGAGATCATCATGATTACGTAAAATACGTTAATCACTATGCAAATGAGCTCAAACGGTATTTTATCATCATCAATGCGAAGTGATCAGCGGATAATACTGACATTGGACGACACAGTACGTATATTTTTGATCATACGTAGAAAGATTCTTTAGAATGTGAATGTGGATTAGCTTAAGATGGTATCATTTGCTGAGTTTGCCATAATAATTGGATTCCTTTGGATTTTACTTGTGGCAGTTGCCAATCGTGTAGATCTGCAAAAATACCATCTACTGGTATCATCTGGTTTTCTACTGTATGTACCTTCGATATTCAAGAGGATATTGCATCGACTGGCAAGACCTAAGAAACGGTGGGAATCCCTTGGAGATTATGCACTCCTACCACTATTTATCCTGTTTCTCAGCACTCCACTGGTTTTTGCGATCAATCTCATCAAATCATTCTTCTATCCCATGGCACCAATCTTACTGATGGAAGTGACCAAGGTCTTGCGATTGGAAACTTTTCTCCTGATATTACCTGTCATTGCGATCTATCTCTCAATTCAATTTATCATCATGGCAATCTTCACACTGGTAGATGGGAAGAAAATTGATCGTTCAGGTATTCTACTGGTGGTACTCATTTTTACCTTTTTCAGTCAATCAAATGAGGAACCAGCACCAAAACAGAAACTCAGAGCGACTGCAATTATTATTATCATCCAACTTGTACTGGTACTGCTTTCTTTTCCACTCTCCTCAGCGACCGTTTCTGGTGTCAATAATCTCTACCATACCAGTGAAGGAGTGGTAATAACCTATATCCACCCCAATACACCTGCAAGTCAGTCTAATCTGGAACTAGGGATTATTATTAACCATATATTCATCATTGAAAATAACATCATTGTCACCAGCATACCCATCCAATCAGCTGCATCGTATGAGCAATCATTGATCAGAATCCCTGCTGGTACGAGATTAATTCTCAATACAACAGAGGGGCGGATTGCGATCACAGGTATCGCTCCACCGAAAGGGTTTGATCGCAGTACGGGAAGTTATCTCGGATTAGATGTTACAGATTACCGACCTCCGATCTTCTCATGGATACCACTACTATTACCGCTATGGGTGAAAATATTTTTTGACTGGATGATCAATATTGGATTACTATTCGGACTATATGCACTGATCCCACTGCCAAAAACACCAGGGATGACCATCCTGAAAGGTTTGGATGAGAAATTCGATCTCGGTCTTAACAGCAGAGATTACAAAGTGGTATCAACAGTATCATTTATCCTACTCATCTCAAACATCGTTTTCTATGTTATTTAATTGAACCTATCACGGACTATAAAGGACAGGAATGAAAATCGATAATATAGATGAAAGTTCCCTCCTGTAACTACTGTGATCATCCCGCAGCATGGATGAGACCATGGGATAAAACACCCCTCTGTATCATGCATTTTAACAAGGGATTTCTCAAACGTGTCCAGAAAACAATCAACAAGTACAATATGTTGAAACGAAATGATGTCATCGCAATTGGGCTTTCTGGTGGCAAGGATTCAGTGGTCATGATGGATGTAATGGCTAAATTACAGAAGGATTTTCCAACTGAATTGATTGCAATTTCAATTGATGAGGGAATTGAAAATTACCGGGCAGACGGATTAAAATATGCAAAAATGGCTGCAGAACGAGCTGAGGTTGATCATCAGATCTTTAGTTTCAAGGAGACCTTTGGTTATGATTTAGATGAGGCACTGATTGTTTTAGGAGAGAACCGTATGGCACCTTGCTCATATTGTGGCCCATTTCGCAGGAATCTACTCAACCAGGCCGCACGCGAGGTTGGAGCAACGAAACTGGTGACCGGTCATAATGCAGATGATGAGGCACAGACAATGATGATGAATATGATGCGGGGGAATTTGCTCAAAACCTTGCATGGAAATCCAGAACCAACATTCAAAGATGAAGCATTTGTCAATCGGGTCAAACCATTTAGAAGAACTACAGAACAAGAAATTGTGTTGTATGCCAACCTCAATGATCTGCCCTATCAAGAAATGTCATGTCCCCATGCTACCGAAGCCTACCGGGGTAAGATCAGAGATATTCTGACAGATATGATGCAGGAAGATCCTGCAGTTATATTCTCAATCATCAATTCTGCGGATTCCCTGTTCTCGTTGGCTGATAAGGTCCCAGATACGATCAATTATGATGGCGATGATCAGCTATTCGAATGTGAGATCTGTGGAGAACCCACAAATAACACCCGGTGTAACACCTGTAAATTGAAAAATGAAATAGATCAAGCTGCGATGTCCAAACCATAGATATAAACAAGCAGATGATACTGTTCTCAATACTTGATATTATAAGTATACTTACCAAGAATAGCACAATGGACTATCCCAAAATAAAACGTGTGGATCACACAGAGGATTATCATGGTCACAAAGTGTTAGATCCATATTTCTATCTTGAAGATCCTGAGAACCAGGAAAGCAAGAAATTTGTTGAGGAGAATAATAGAATTGTTGAGGACTACATGGATCAACAATTGGTTGAACATTTCAGCCAGCAATTGGAAGAGGCAATGGAATATGAGAAATTCTTTGTCCCCCAGTATCGAAACAACCGGTATTTCTATGGAAGACAGACTCCTGATGATATGCAACCAATGATCTACATGCGGGAGGGGATTGATGGAGAAGAGAATGTAATCTTCGATATCAATGCACAGAGTGAAGATGGGACAACGGCATCTATGATCCAGAGTTATTCACATGATGGAAAATACATGACAGCTCATCTGACCAAACATGGATCAGATTGGCAGGAAATCCTAGTCAAGGATATTGATCAGGATAGCCCAATGGAGTCACTCCAGTGGACTACGATGGGAAATATTGCTTGGAATAGTGATAGTACCGGATTTTACTATACCAAGTACCCCGATCAAACCAATCTTTCTGCAGAGGAACAACGACGTGATGCAAAACTCTATTTCCACAAACTAGGAACTGAGCAGGATGAAGATATAATGATCTTCAATCCAGAGGACAAAGAAGAAGGTCCAGCCGGATTTACAATGAAACATGGCAAGTATCTAATGATCAGCCTCTCCAATTCCACTTTACCAGAGAACCGATTGCTTTATCGTGAAGAACCTGCTGGCGAATGGAAGTGGGTAATTGATGAATACGATGGATCGTTTTACGATCCTGTCGGTATTGCTAATCAGAAATTATATCTCCGAACATCTGCAGATGCACCAAATAACAGAATTGTCGTCGTTGATCTTGACAATCCACAATTTGATCATGCAGAGGAGATTATCTCAGAACAGGATAATGTGTTAAGAGATGCAATACTGGCGAATGACTCGTTAGTACTTATCTATGAGGAGAATGTGAAACACGTCATGAAAATCCATTCCCTGACAGGGGATTATCTCCATGATATCGAATTTCCCAATATTGGTACCTTGGCTGCAGGACAGAGTTACAATAATAATGTATATGGAGAACAGGAGAGTAAGGATCTCTTCTTTGGATATACCAGTTTTCTAGAACCCATGGATGTTTATCATTACGATCTAGAAAGTAAGCAGCGAACAAAATACCTGGCTTCAGGGTTAGATATTGATAGTAATGATGTGGCAATAAAACAGGTATTTTACAATTCCAAAGATGGTACCAGGATCCCAATGTACCTGATATCCAAGAATAATATTGAGAAAAATGGGAAGAATCCCACCTTTCTGTATGGTTACGGTGGATTCAATATTTCCATACTCCCATCCTATTCACCCCAACTCTATACTTGGGTCCAAGAAGGTGGTTTGTATGCAATTGCTAATCTCCGAGGAGGTGGTGAGTATGGAAAAGAATGGCATGAACAAGCATTGCTAGCAAATAAACAGAATGTCTTTGATGATTTTATTGCTGCTGCCGAATATCTCATCACCGAGAATTATACTTCAACACCTCATCTTGGAATTAACGGAAGATCAAACGGGGGACTTCTTGTAGGTGCAGTATTAACCCAACGACCTGACTTATTTGGAGCAACCATACCTCAAGTCGGAGTACTCGATATGCTGAGATTTCCCGTACAAAAAGATGCGGGACGATACTGGACCGGAGAATATGGTGATGCTAAGGAAAATGAGGAACATTTTGATTTCCTCTTCAAGTATTCACCCTATCATAATGTCAAAGAGAATACGGTTTATCCACCAACTCTGGTTACCGCAGCAGAGAGTGATGATCGAGTAGCACCGATGCATTCCAAGAAATTTGGGGCGGCATTACAATACAGTCAAAGTGGAGAAGCACCAATTCTTGTCCGTATTGAAACCAAGGCTGGTCATGGTTATGGTAAACCAAAATCAAAAATTATTGAAGATACAGCATATAATCTTGCATTTCTAAAAATGAATATTTTCTGAGAATACGTTATAATCCGTATCTACAAACCAGGAAAATAGACATGCTCTCCATCAAGGATCGCAATTCCCGCATCTTCAAGTGCGGTCAAGGTAACCTCAATTCGTTCTAGTGACCAACCCAATATTGATTTGAGTTTTGATTGCGTAGTCTCAATCCCCATTGCTGCCTTGAGTAATTTACGAGTATCTTCACTGAGTTCGATTGGTCGGAAATGGATCAAGGTCAACTCATCATCCAGTTTATCTATTGTAGGAATGAGACCTTCCTCATCCAACCAATCAAGAGCTTCAGGAATATCCTTGTCTCTCAATTCCCAATTATCACGGGATTCAGTGAAATATTTGCGAAGTTGGGATAGTGAGATAATACCTCCACGATCTTTGAGTTCCTCTCGACCAATCCAAAGAACCTCTCGACCAAGGATCTCGATGAATTCCTTGCGACGAAACCGGGGGGAAGTAATTTTACCCGAGGTACCGACAAATGGAGACATATCTGCTTTTTCACGGAGTTTTGCCAGTTCTGCAGTCAGCAATTTGGAGGAATTAATCAGACCTGATTCCTTCTCTTCGAGCCGTTTAACTCCTTCTTTGATGATTTTCTTTTTCGCTTTTTTGTCTTCTTCTTCTACAGCGAGCAGATCAGATGCAAAATCAGAGAATGCACTGGATTTATCGTTATGATCAGGATCATCAGGTACCATATGATATGATAGAGTCAAACCAACTCATAAGGATATGGAATTTCAGATGTATCTGAAACCTATTCCTAACAATAACTTTGTGGAATCAAGTAGCGAGCTTATTATTTAATGATTTTAATGGTTGGAGCATCATTCATAATCTGTTCATATTCTTCATGATCAGCCTCACCTTGAAGAAGTGGGGATTCATCTTTGATGTATTTGATTTCATCATCATCCTCAACCCCATATTCGGGATAGAAGTTGATAATTCCTGTCAGAAGCTCAAATTGCCGGGTATTGATTTGCTTAATTTTTCCTCGGAGTGCCACAAACATATAATGGGATTCAATATCACTCAACTCAAATTTTTCCAGATGTTTACGGACTTTGTAGTAGTATTCATCTATTTTCTCATTCAGATCATCATAAAATGGTTTTTCCAATTCTTCTTCAGGGGGAGTCAAAAGAATAGACAAGGGTTGATCATTCTCTGTAGAGACAATCCACATGAGGTTACGAAAATATTGGATTTTGGTATAGCGAAGTGAGAATGATAATTGTTTGTAGCTATCAAACAAACCTGCTCGATATTCCAGAAACAACACTCTGTCTCCATCAAATTTCAAACGATACCAGCTAATCTTATCATAGATCAATTCTAATAGCAATGCTATCAATACAATGGAGAGCAATACCGCACCCACACCTCTGACAAAGAAACCCGAGCCTATGCGATATGAACTGAAAATACCGATGATAAGATTGAGTGGGTAGATCCAGATTGGACCAATCATAAAAATTCCAAGGAATAAGACTATAAGAAGAGCTATCATCAGTTTTCGGCCAATTGGCAAGAGCATATACTCTGAGGTGTTCATATCCTGTAGTATGTTAGAACTTCATTCCTGATATTGCTTTGGAAGGCGACTTGGATCTTAGAGAGTCAGTACATAGTTACCTGAGGAATTTTCAAGATTGTGAATACATTCAAATTCAATCGCTATCCGTTTATTTAATCCATTTTTTATACTATGCTTTCTAAATGTCATATAAGTACTGTTTACCCCAAGCTCAATACGATGGGTGAACCCTATTTGACAATCATGAATAGGATAGGGTCGGTAAACAGAAGTATGTGATGTATACTAATGACGAACAAGACATACTCGCTGAATAATGGTGCCATCAAACTTACCGGTTATGGTGCCTCTGCAGAAGTTGGCAGATCAGCATTTATTATTGAAGATGAAAAAAGAAAAGTACTCATCGAGGGTGGAATTAAGATTATGCCCAATGATGAGCCAACGCTTAGCCCTGAGGGGTTAAGAGAACGCATGCACGAGCTGGATGCAGCCGTCTTGAGTCATGCACATGTGGATCATTCGGGATACCTTCCTGCACTTTGGGAAAATGGATATTTCGGAAAACTGTACATGACTGAACCAACCCTGCCCATTGTCCAAGTACTTTGGGAAGATCACCTTAAAATTGAAGGAACCAGACATTGGACTCCTGCTGGGATGAACCGAGCAATTGATCATTCTGTCACTCTCAAGTATCACCAGAAGCAAGAGATTGTTGAAGGAGTTACTATTGAGTTCTTCAATGCAGGCCATATTCTAGGATCAGCATTGATACTGATCAATTGGGATGGCTTCCTCATTTTGTTCACTGGAGATATCAATGATAATCAAACTCCGCTATTTGAGGGATTTGAAATCCCTGATGTCGAGGTTGATGTCCTTATATCAGAGAGTACCAATGGTTGCAGAAATATTAAAGCCCGAGCTGAGGTGAATCAGGAATTCGTTGATGAGATCAGGCAGACACTTGATCGTGGCAATAAAGTAATCATTCCCTGTTTTGCACTGGGAAGATCACAGGAGTTACTAACAGTCCTATCAGAGCAAATCAAGAATTATCCAATTTATACAGATGGAATGATTAATACCATGCAGGAGATCACGGAACGGTTTCTCAACCCACAATGGGTTGATGAACCTTTACTGAAACGGATGAAATCGGAGGGAATATTCTCCCCCTTCCGTTATGAAAATATCATAGGGATAACCCGTGATAATTTTGATCACACTCATGATTTTCGGCGAGCATTAGGAAAACGCAAAGAACCGGTGATAATTCTGACTACCTCAGGTATGATGGAACCGTCACCACTTCACACTCACCTTCGATTTGCTGCAGGTGATCCTGGCAATCTCATAGCAGTGGTCGGTTATCAAGCCGAGGGAACCAAAGGCAGAGAAATAATTGAAGGGGCTCGAAAAGTCATGCTTTCTGTTGATTGGGATCGAGAAGAAGAAGTCGAGATCAAAGCAAAGGTAAAACGATTTCACTATTCAGGTCATACTTCTGCAGAGGGGATTCACGAGCTTATCAAAGCAGTCAATCCCAAACAGGTCTACTTCATTCATGGAGATCCTGAGGAACAAGAGGAATTGCGTCAGAAAGTATCTAATGGAGTGGTCCCCGTCACACTCAGGCCGCATGATACACAGGTATTAGTTGCTCCAAATCAGTAATTTCACAGTGACATAGAAAGACCACAGGGAAATCAAGGTAATACTTATCCAAAAAAATATAATCTTATAGTCTATTGGATCTACTAGACAAATTCTTTCATATTCTGTGCCATATCCTTCATTATCTTTTGCTGATCCTTTAAGATACGACGAGTATATGAGAGATAACAACGTTGTTTAGGCAGGATTTTCTTCTCATATAATTCTATAGAACTCCCAATGCTTCTGTCATCAAATAATCCGGTAATTATCGATTTGATAAGGGCAAAATATTTCCCACCTTCCAGTACATGACAATCATGGAGGACTTTTTCCTCGTTCGTAGAGGGAACAGCATCCCTTGACATGTAAGTCGACAATTCACGATAGTGTTTTGCCTCCTCTGGAGTTTTACCAAAAGAGATGAAGGTGGATTCTACCTGATCCTGTTGAGTTGTGGTCAAGCCATGAAAGAAAATGGCAAAATAGATGTCTTCTCTGGGGATCCCACTGTTCTGACAGATAGTCTTCGCCATCAGCCGTAATCGATGAATATGTTCCATTCCATGTGCGGGATCCTTACCCTCATGAAATGGTTCAATCATCTCCATCATATGCAGATCAAGTGACACAAGATAACATATGGCTAGAGCATCATAAATACTTTTACCATCTTATCGTAAAATTTTCGATTTTCGGTCAGTCCGTACGGTTTTTCTCTTAGATATAAGGGGATCTTACTCAACTCACCGTGAATGCTGAAGAAATTATCACAAAAATTGAGAAAATCTCATTCGATAATATAAACAAAAGACACAATATTTTTGCGGTTGAACTTCTCACAGAAGATTGTTTGTCAGATTCACTACCCCCGGATTTTATGCGTTCAAACGTCGGGATTGTATCCCATGGCGACGCAGATGGTATCTGTTCATCTGCCATCATTAAAACGAAATTTCCTGGTGCCCTCGTATTCTTTTCTATTGCACCTCAACTACATAAAACGATCAAGGAAATTGAACGCTGGACAAAAACCTTGGATACACTCTTCATTGTCGATATTGCGATCAATCCCAAATCACAGGAATATGTATTGGAACGACTAGCAAAGGTCAAAAAGAAGTATGAGATTTATTTTATTGATAATCATCTCCTGCCCTGGGAAATTAATCGAGCCAATGTGGATAAGGTAGATATCAATGATTATGTTGATCATTATCTTCGAAAAGAAAACTGCAGTTCCAGCGCAATGACCTTCAGCACTTTATATGGGGAGAGTAGAGAGGATATTATACATTACCGAAAAGCAGCTATGCTGGCTGCTTATGGAGCAATTGCTGATTATGCCAAACAATGTGATCTACTTGAGGATATTTTCAACCTCTACGATGAATCATCCATTAATTACCAGGCTTTCCTATTGAAACAGGCGAGTAGGATTATTCAATCCGAGGATTTGAAGCGTAGTATTGCTGATAAGTTATCTGTAGGTATCCTGCCATCTGAAATTTTCGAGGTGGTCGAAGCAGCAAGGGAAGCTAGCCGAGAGGTTGATGTCGCAATTGATTTTATCAAAGATTATGCCCAACGAGTAGGTCATCTCGGAGTATTGCCCGAGTGTCCTGTCGCATCCATGGGGCATAACGCGTTTGTAACAGCAACCATGACTGATGCTGTGATTGGAGTTGCTATCTCCCGACGGAATGGTTATGCTAATTTTGTTCTCAGGCGACAGCACAACGAAAGAATTCATCTTGGTGAACTGGCAACGGTTGTAGCCCATGATCTCAATATCGATGGGGGTGGTGAGGAAGCTACCGCAGGGATTACAGCCGATGATAGCCAAATCCCAGTTGTACTCGATCGACTCAATGACTGGGTAGATCGTTATCTTACCGAGGGTATACTTCGAGGTTGAGCAACAAAATAAGCTATATTTTATATAGTTGAATTCGGCACTTCTGAATCCCAAATTCACTAGTTTTTTATATCACGGTGACCTTTATAAAATTGGTTACAAAGCTTAACTTTCGGTGATAACCACTCTTCCAGAAATGTAGTCGGTTGTGAAACATGTTGGCGAATTCTGGCAGGACTGAAATCCTGAAAAACATCGGTTGATACGTCGATGTTAGAGCGAGGTTAGTGCTGTGTTGAATGTTCGAGAATACAGCCCATCGATGGAAAGACTCCCCTAAATGACAGGTGTGTATCCGAAGTCATGAATGGATGAGGTGTGAAATAGCACCAAGTGAGTTGCTTTGTAACCATTTTTTATTTTACAGTGATGATTGGTTAATTATAGCTATTTTAATCCATAGCTTTTTCAACTGTAAGAGATAATATTTGTATCGTGGTAGGATCTAGGTCTATATCATCCTATAATTACCGCCAATTCCCGATTTATATACTAGATGATAATCTTGAATTGCTTCATGTTATTCAGGAAATTTTAGATGAAAAATTTGAGGTGGAGTCAATGGATGATCCCAAGGTATTTACCACCAAGATGGAACAAGGTATAGCTTTAGGTCTGATTGATTATCATCTCGGAAATACAACTGGCCTAGATGTTGTAAAAGAACTAGATAGGACCAAGGATTTCTTTGAAATTGTAATGGTAACTGGAGATGATTCGGCAGAGGTCCTTCAAAAGGCCCTGAATGAAAAACGCATCTCCGGGTATTTGAAAAAACCTTTTGGCAAAACCGAATTACTGGAATTTGCGACACATCATTATGAAGAATTGGTTGATAAATACCAGGACCAGATCGAAGTGGATCATGCCCGTACTCAAGCTGAGAAATATAGTGAAGAAGTGGCAATGGTCAATACCTCTCTCTACGATACCATCGTTAGTTCACATAGTACCTATCAAACTTCAGGAAGATTAACCCTGCTCATTGAAGACCAACTGAAATTTCTGTTCGGTCAGATCCATGCCCTCTCTGATATGAAAATAATAGCTCAACTAATCGAAGATTCACGGAATCTTCTCCGATCCATTCAAACTCAGTTTGATCTTGATCATCTGTTACTTCTCGATGGCCTTTTTGAGATGTTGGTCAACTTACTTGACTCCCCACAAGGAACACATGTTCAGGAATATCGGGAATTTCTACAGGAAGAACGGATTATAACGATGTTTGAGAATTCAGGGTATTTTGAATCACAGGTACGCAGTTTGCTTGATTTCATTGAGGAAGAGCTAAAGATAGGACAATTTCCTGCAAATAAAGTATTTAAACGGTTATCACAACTCGACATTGACGGATTGATCAATACGGAGTATATCATGAAATATCAACTACCTGATCCTGAAATTGAGATGATGCTTATTATTTATCAAGATCTGCCCATCTACCGGTATAGCAGCAAAGTAACAGATATTGAGGATTTATCTTTGGTGACTAATTTCTTTGTTGCACTCAATGCCTTCTCAGATGAGATGATGGATCATGGCAACCTCAATACCATTCAATTTGATGAAGGTGTGCTACTTGTCCGGGAGTTCGAGGAGATGATTTTTGCTACCCTGGTATCTTACGAGACAATGAATGTACGTTTGGCATTTCAAGCCTTTGTCAAAACTGCACGAAGGTATCTTACGGACAAACCATCCAATCTTAACTTTGATCAGGATCCGGTTTTAAAGGACTACCTTCAAAATTTTATCAAATACAATATCGACGCATTGAATTAAGGTTTAGGCTCCTCATCCTCGAGAGTATCAGCATCGAATTTTTTGCTCTTCTCTATCAATTGCTGTCGTTTGATCCGTTTTTGAATTTTCTCCTGATCTTTTTCGGCTTGTCGTTTTCGTTTTAACTCAGCGTAAAATTCACTACGATCAAATTTTTTCTCATAGTAGACTACATAACCAGGTCCCTCTCGTACAATAGGTTGTTTCAATGCGGATTGTAATTGCTCTATAGTTAACAGACCGAGTTCAGCCAATGCTTCTAAGAACTCATGTTCCTCCTCAGGATTAAAATTAATCCGCATGTATCCTGATTTAGTCATCAACCGGATAAATGGTTTGGATTTGAAAAATTTGTATCGTATAAATCGCACGAGTAAGGTGGACTCAATGATTTTGTATGAGCCCCGATACCGGGTTGATCGGAGTTCTCCGCCCAAACTGATATTTCCTTCATACAGGATCAAACCTCGTTCGGGATCAATCTCAAGTTTAGAAAAATTACCCCTCAGAAAGTAGAAACTAATTGTGAACACCAAGACGACTGGAATAATCACGCCCCAAAAACTTCGGGTGAAAAATGCAATCATCGTGCCTACGGTTCCCCCGATAACCAAAGCCAGAAGGAAACTTGCACCTGTAGCTAGCAAGATTCCCCCATCGGTCTCTGAACTGAGGATTTTTCCTGCCTGTTTACGTTCGAGCCATAATTTCTCCTCTTGATATTTTTCCTCATCAAATTCTTCTCGTTCTACAGTGGGGATGTCAGGTGAGCGGAACATGGATCTTAATTTCACTATGATTTGTACTCATATTAAACCGTTGGTGTGTTATATGCTTCTCTTCAAAAAATCAGTCAGTTGACCAGTTCTCATCAAAGTTGCTGATTTTCATCTTGACCCCTGTCATCTTATAACACCAGCACAGATGACCTTTTTATATTTTAATATAAAATATATAGTTAATGACAGACTACGATTCTATCACCATATCAAATACCACCAACTGCACACAACTCATTGCAGAGTTGATACTTGACCACTTCCAAATACCACACAAGGAGAATTATCTCAGATTACTGACTGGACTGGGTAGAGGAGTGGATGAGGAGACTATCTGTGGAGCCGTACTCGGTGGGATGTATGCTATAAATGTCATAATGAGCCAAGAAGGAGCTTCAGAAGGAGAAATTATCAAGATTCAAAATCGGTTTAAGGAGCATTTCCGGGAGCGGTATCATGCCATCAATTGTGGAGATATTCTCAAATCCGCCTTCAATGTTGATCTGAAAGTAAAAGTAGATGATCGGCAACCCCTCTACTGTGGAAATCTACTTGATGATTCCAGACGTGAGGTGATTGAACTTAGTAATTTAGCTATTGCAGCAATGGATCCCATCATGGCTCGATTCAGTCGTATTTGACCGGTTGAATAGTTTTACTCGACCCTCAGAGTATAGTACAGGAGTTTATTAGGCAAAATATCTGATAATTCACCATGCTAAGCTCACCCCTGGCACACGGATCAGATACCTTCACCACTGCAACGGGCATGCTACTACCTGCTCCCTTAGAACTACCTGAACCCATGAAAAACCATCTAGGCTCAATTATTGAACAATTAGAGACGGGTTGCATTAGCATGATTGAATCAGATGATCTGAAAAATCTCCACCAGACGATGCATCATCTGATGGTTGCAGCAATTGCTCAGGATTGGCAGGTAGCCCTGATTGATCTAGCGAATTGTTTCAATCCACAGCTTATCTCCTCTATTGCCTTTGATCAGGGAATGCATGCTCAATTAGTTCTAGAACAGATTGGACTGGCCAGACCATTTCAAATCCACCAAGCAACCTCAATTATCAAGAATCTGGTGGGTCATCTCCGTAAATTTGATGAGAAACATCTCGTAATTGTCACTGATATCTCCTCCTTGTTTTTTGATCCGGGAATTGCTAATGAGGATCCATTATTTCCCCTACCGCAACTTGAACAGATGCGTCAATCGGTGGGAATATTGCAGTCGCTGAGTGTACAGGGTCATTCCATTCTTATCACTGATGCTTTATCTCGTGTAAAATCAGTATTACATTCGAGGGAGGTACCCGAGATCAAACCGGCATCGTTACAGTACTCTGCAAAACTTCATATCATCGCACAAAAAACACAGGGCAACCGGAAGGTGGAACTGATCAGTCATCCTTATCTTTCTCAGGCGACAACATTCATCAAACAACTACCAAAATCCAAACATAGATTTCAAAAGCATCAACAGGCAGATCTTGCAGATTATTTCTAAAAAGAACGCATGGCTGTATCACAAAATGATTGAGAAGGTGACTAGAAGCCTGATGATCGTACTGATATTATTCTGAGATTAGATTGTTTTATATATCATAATGATATCAATAATTTACTGAGTGATGGTATTTTTGGACACAGTTGAATTCTGTCAGAGAGAAAGAAATATTCGAGCATGGAGGCCTTACACTTGAAAGTATCGTCAAAAGGGCAGGTAGTCATTCCGGCAGAGTACCGTGATCGGCTGGGAATTGAACCCGGAATGGAGGTACATGTAAGAATACGCGGGCAATTCCTTCTGATAGAGATTGATACTGATATTGAGGCAGATATTGAATACCTGGAAAAATACCGTGGACAACTCGGAGAAACCACTTTCGACATGAATTCTGTTGAAGACATCATCCGCGATCTACTCGAACAACAATTCTATGATGGAGAAAATTATATTATTGATCGGGTTGGGAACGAGAAAGTTCTGGTCAGAGGGTCCGATCGAATTATTGAGGAATCAATTAAAATCCTATCCCATGCCTCCCGTCATTGGTTGGATGGGAATTATGTCGAGACAGTCAGAGAATTTGCAGAAGCATTGGATCTTGATTTTCCCATTCTTCTCGCTACATTCAAGCAGAAATTGGATTCAATGATACCAAATGGCGACCTCAGCATGATAGCCACCATGGGAGGTGAGGTTGTTTTCAGCATGATTGTAGCAACAGCAATCACCCATTTCAGAGAGCGAGTTGGTGATATGGTCACTGAAAAACTCATCAAACGAGCAGAAGAGAGAGGGTTTGTCAAAGCCTTGGGATTAGATACTGTTGAGAGTCTAGTGACCCAACAACTGGCAGAACGTTACTCCATTTTGATGAATTTAAGGACCTTACGAGAACTTGCCAGAACCAGTGTCAAATCCACAGGTGAGCGGATATTTTCCAAACGAACCGAGGAAATGCTTGATGAATTTGATGAGAAAAATACTCCAAAGAAAGTGATTGAACGTCGTAAACGAACCTTCAGGCGGAGAATTGCCAAAGCAAGGGATGAAGGGCGTGATATCGACAGAGAAGAACTTCGGACTGAGTTGGGTTTAGATGCAATCGTCGTCGATGATGATGAAGATGATGAGAGAGAACTCGAAGATAATTCTATGCCAGAGATGCCAAGTTTTGATTTCTAAGGGAAACAGTACGAAAAAATCAATCTGAATAACATTACACTAGCTATTAGGCTATAGCATTAAATGTAAAGCAGAGAATCCAATATTGGTCGTGAATTTGGAACATGATACCGGAGTTTTCAACTCATTGCAGAAAATGACCAATTTTTCGACCTACCTTAGTCAAATAGATTTTATCTACCACCAGATCTTGGATGAAGAGATCACGAAAAATGATAATTTCAACTACTGGCAAAATCAATTCACCTATCATCATGGACGACTTGCAGGACAGCGAGCGCCAGATATTGAGGCATTAGCCAGTTATTATGGGATCACCGGACAGAATTACCAATTATTTCCCCTAATTTTCGCCATTCAAACCTACTATGCCATGACCTTGAAACTGATTACTAGTCGGGTACTCGGTGAGAAGGTATCAACAGAAAAGGTCGCTAAGGAACACATGATTACACTGGAATCTGGTCAGTTAATGATCAGATACGGGATTACCAATTTCTGTCAATTTGATTATTATTCCTGGTACCTAGAGGTATGGAGTGAGGACTGGAGACAACTGGTAGAGATGATATACAAAGGTATTCCGGCTCAATCAGTCATAAGAAAAACTGCAACAGATAGCATCAAACAGTATTATGAGGAACTTTTTCCCAAAGCATTACGTCATCCCATGGGAGAATACTTCACACCTAGATGGATGATTCAGTATAGTGTTGATCAGCTTGAACGGATCATCGGGCAGGATCTCTATGAGCAGAGATTCCTCGATCCGACCTGTGGATCTGGTTCGTTTCTGATCGAAATCATCGATCGATTAAAAACTCGATACGGGGATCTTGATCATCAACAGCGACTTAATACAATCATGCAACAGGTCAGAGGTTTTGAATTGAATTATATATCGGTACTTGCTGCAAGAACACAAATTATCATCCAGTTGATAGATGACATACAGGAAGTAAAGCAAATTGATCAGATTCCGATATATCATACCGATTCATTACTTATCCCTGTTGAAGTTGAGAATCATTATATCATTGATCATCATGGACAACAAATCAAAATTCCAACCTCTATTGTGGACCATAATCAATTACGAGAATATCTAAAATCACTGGCCAGATTATCACAGACCACAGAAAAGACAACGACCACGGGATTAAGCAGAAGGAGAGTCAATGAGATAGCAGGTGATTACGACATCGATAATTTTGCGGTTGCACTAATTTCCTATTTCCAACGAATTACCTCTACCAATCTCCATCAATTTGTGATACAGGAGATTGAAGATAGGATACAACCTCTCACAACAGAGGCTGAGATCCTCATTGGTAATCCACCATGGGTGGGCTGGGAATACATGCCTAAAGATTATCGCAAGGAGGTTGAACCGTTATGGAGACAGTATAATCTCTATGATGCAAAGGGTATCGAGGCATCAAATCATAAAGAAGACTTGTCAGTTTTAATGTTGTACCGATTTTTGGATGCCTATCTGAAGCAGGATGGCACTCTGGCAATGGTGGTTCGGGCGAATATGTTCAAATCACCCCAAACGGGTAAACAATTCCGTAAATTTGAATTACCATCAAACCCTCTGGAAGTGCTTGAAGTTGATGATCTGTCCTCATTTGATGCATTTGCCAATGCAAAAAATAATGCAGCCTTACTCTATCTCCGAAAAGGACAGCAAACAATCTTCCCTGTGTGTTATCGCTACTGGATAAAATCCAACAATGTAGTACTGACTGATACCATGAGTTTGGCAGATATGAGAGAGGGTGTCTCCATCACCAAACAATATGCCATGCCTATTGGACAAGAGTTTAGCTCTCGCTGGATACACAGTTCACAATCAAATTTAGATATCATAACTAAACTTCGTGGTAAGCCCGAATACCGGGCTCGCATTGGTGTATTCACAGGTGGCGCCAATGCAGTCTATTATCTGGAAATTAAAGCCAAACTTTCAGATGATATAATCAAGGTTCAGAATTACACCAAAGGAGCCAGACGAAAGGTGAATGAGGTGACAGCAGTTATTGAATCCAAGTTGGTATGGCCAATCTTGAAGGGGCGTGATCTAAGCCAATGGCAATTTTCCCATCGATTGTATCTCCTAGTACCACACACACCTCATACCCTGATGGCACCCCTCCGACCAGCAATAATGAGGCAAAAATACCCGAGGACACTGGCATATCTAGAACAATTCCGAGAGAGTCTTGACAGACGACGGGGATTCAGTTGGGATAAAAAACAGCGAGAAAAGGCATATTATAGTATTCTACGTATCGGATCCTACACATTCAGATCATACAAAGTAGCCTGGAGATATATCAGCAAACGATTTCAATGTGCGGTGATCAAACCAATCAAATTAGCATATTATCAGGATGCAATCTCTCCCCTCCCCAATGACAAACTTTCCTTCATTGCCACTGATGATGAAACCGAAGCCTACTATCTCTGTGGACTATTAAGCTCCTCACCATATAAATTTGTAATAGAACAACAAATGGTCAGCACTCAAATCTCACCTAGTATCATCAACCATCTATATCTACCCCGATTTGACCCAGATAATAATTTGCACCAAGAAATTGCGGACATCTGCAAGCAGGGACATCAAATAGGGAAGAATAAGGAGATAGTACAGATCCAGCAAAATTTGGATAAAAAGGTAGCCGAATTTATCGGATTATCCGAAATCCAGGTAGCTAATCTATCTGAGATTTGACAGTCGATATATAATCCAGCTATATAGTAGGCTAGATAATCAAGAAGCAATTACAAAAAAATTCAAGACTTCAATCAAGATAATTCAACGATATATTATCCCATCCTATAAGATTTAAGGGATTTATCCGAGGAATGTAACGACCAATGACCAAATCCAGCCGTGATCTAATCTGGGATAGTCTGAAGGAGGTAGCACTTGCGGATGGTATCCTCTCAAAAGATGAACAGGAACTGATGGCAACCATCGTGATGGATTTGGAAAAATACAATGAAATGTTACAAAGAGCTTTGGAAGATGATCTGATCGATGTCAAAGAAGAGAAGGAGTTATTCGAGGGAAGAATGCGGATTATGGAAAAGGCCTATTCAAAGGCAAGAGAAGACATGATAATTACAGATGATGAGAAGCAATTGCTCAAAGAAATATGTCGCGTAGTCCGTGACCTGCATTAAGATGAATTACGACGTAGTTTTCGATGTCGGGCAAAACGATCTGATTGTTGGGTAGTGAATGCACGACAGGCAGATATTACTTCAGATGCGATTTCACGGGAGATCCCTAATTTGTTCATTAATGTCTCAGAACTTTCCTTGGCAATACTCTCTACAGTTTTGTATTCACGTAGCAGAGCTTTCCTTCGTTTGGGACCGATCCCATAGACTTCGTCTAAAATCGAATGTAATCCTTCCTTCTGCCGTAATTTTCGTTGGTACTTGACGGCAAATCGATGAGCCTCATCCCGACAGGCACGAACTAATAGCATCCCTGGTCGATTATTATCTTCATTGATTGGGACATCATTATCGGGGAAGTAGATCTCCTCCTCCCGCTTGGCCAATCCAACTACAGGGATGATCAGATCATTATCATGTAGTGCTTGATTTGCTCGTTTCAATTGTTCAGGACCACCATCAATAATGATCAGGTCGGGAACTGGTAAACCTTTAGGGTCCTGACCATCCTCGAAATCGCGATATCGTCGATAGACTGCTTCATACATGGAGGCAAAATCATCCTGCTGTTCGACAGTTTTTATTTTAAACCGACGATATCCTTTCTTCAATGGTTTACCATTATGAAATCTGACACAGGAAGCAACGTTATTCGTTCCCATCAATGTGGATACATCAAATGTATCAATGACAAATGGGGGAAGATCAAGATTGAGCAATTCTCGAAGGTCTTCAACCCGTTTCGTGGGTAATCCCTTATCCTTTCGGACCAACAGACGACGTTGGAGATATTTTTTAGCATGATTTTTTGCCATCATAACCAACTGTTGTTCAATATCATTTGCTGCAGGACTGGCTGAAATCCCAAAATCTGCAAGTTTCTCAATCAGGGAATCTTGATGTTCCGTATCTACCACTATCTTCAGTGGGGTTTCCTCTGCATCTAGTGGTAATCCTAACATTGCAGTCAGAAATGACATCATGAATTCAAAGAGACTATCCTGTTTTTGGTTCTGCGGCAAAGTATTGGAATCTCTTCGAACAACCCGATCATCCTCAATCTTCTGGATCGTAATACAAACTTCTTGGTTATTCTCCGCCTGAACCAGAGTATACCCATCTTCCACACCATCCAAAAATACATTCTGACGTTGCATGGTTCGGCGAATAGATTTCATAACATCTCGATACTTTGCTGCCGTCTCGTATTCCTGTTGTTCTGCCGCCTCATACATTTTCTGCTCGGCATCTTCGACAATCTCAGGGAGTTTTCCCTCAACAAATTTGATGACTTTCTCAACATTCTCTCGGTATTCATCCTCATCCGCCTCGATCTCACAGGGTCGCATGCACTGTCTCGTTCGTCGTCGAATACATGTTTTAGCCCAATCATCAGCATCTCCAAGATGAATTTCCTTTTTACAATCTGCAACGGGAAATAATTTCAGGACGTAGCGCAAGGATCGTTTAACGGCACCAACATCTGAGAATGGTCCTAAATATACCGAGTCCTCATGATTTTGTTCTCGAGTCATAACAAATCGTGGCCATTTCTCCCCAGTCGTCACCTCCAAATAGGGATAGGTTTTCCCATCTTTCCATTTAGAGTTCAGTACTGGTTGATGTTCCTGAATCATATTATATTCCAATAATAATGCCTCATTTTCGGTACTTACCTGATGAACTTCAATTCTTGCGCCTCGTTCACGGATGACACGAGATTTGGAAAAATCAGTTGATTTTGCAAAATGGGTTCTGACCCGATTAGAGAGGACCTTGGCTTTACCTACATAGATGACCTCATCCTGCTCATCGAAAATAACATACACTCCAGGTTTATCTGGTAGGACCTTGAGTTGTTTTTCGATCTGAGCAAGTCGTTGATCGTCATCCATATTTAAGATGAAGATATTTTGCACTAAAATCCATCGGATGTGGATAACTCGAATGAACCGAGTACCAGCAAAAGTTCAAAATTTGGAAACAAATCACGAAATCGATTGATAATATGAATTTCTAACACTATAAACTAATATTACCATTCAATAGCTCAATCTTGTGAGCGGATTTCTTCTTGCCATTTCCGGCCCAACTGCTGCAGGAAAGACTTATTTCACCAGAGAGTTGATTACTGCTATTGAGGAGATTGGATTGAGAACAGTCACAATCAGTACTGATGAATTCTACTACGATCTATCACATCTGTCAATGGAGGAACGAATCAAAGTCAATTATGATCAGCCGAAATCAATCAATGAAGAAGAATTCAAGAAAACTCTAGAAACTCTACGTGCAGGACAGGCAGTTGAACTTACAAAGTATGATTTCAGTACTCATACTCGAACCGATCAGAAACATATCTTGGAACCTGCAGATCTGATCATTGTAGAAGGAATTTTTTCATTAACTTTTGATGAGGTCAATCCGATGTATGATCTGAAAGTCTATATTGAATTGGAGGAAGACCTGAGGCTTATTCGTCGGGTAAGACGTGATATGCGTGATCGTGGTCGGGATTTGGAATCAGTTTTCCAACAATATATCAGCCAAGTTAAACCAGCTCAACACAAACATGTCAAACAAGACCGAGAAAAGTCAGATGTTATCCTTCTCGGCAATAAGGACCATACACAGTTCATCAAGCTTCTCACCAATTCCATGCTATAGTGAAAAATCATTGCATTCCACATGAAAAACACAAATTTTACAGATATAGCGGAATATACCGGACATGACTCAAAAATTAATTAAACGACAGTGGACTTTAAATTAAATAATAAAACTAATAACACAGCCCTTAGGAAAACGATTCTGCTTCCCTGTACGGAATATTTTCCTGTCTAGGTGTAAAAATATGAAAAAACTACAATTCTTAGGGATATCACTTGCTGTACTGTTTGTGATAAGTTATGGTGCAACAGCTCAGACAGCTGCAATGTCCATAAACCCCAATCAAGCCAATTACAACATTGGTATCGTCTACTCAACTGGAGGTCTTGGTGATAAATCATTTAATGATGCTGCCAAGCGAGGTATTGAAAGTGCACTTGCTAAACATGGTAATTCACTCAATGTCGAGGAATCCTGTACTACCGAGTGTGATACCATCACCAAAGTCACCAATGCCATTATTACGATGGGTGATCGAAGCGATATTGATTTCGATCTAATCATCGGTGTTGGATTCTCTGCTGCTGATGGAATCAACGCATCCGCTATTGATCATCCAGATCAACAGTATATGATTATTGACTCCGTGGTAGACCTACCCAATGTCAATTCCATTACGTTCAAAGAAAATGAAGGATCATTTCTGACCGGTGCCCTTGCTGCAATGGTCACCCAAACCGATAAGATCGCATTTCTTGGTGGTCTTGATATTGATCTGATCAACCGGTTTCTTGCAGGTTATGCTGCTGGTGCCAAATACATCAATCCAAATATCACCGTAGCAGCCACCTATTCACCCGATCCCTCCAATCCCTGGGGAGATATTGATGGTGGTAAACGAATTGGAGATGCCTACATCCAAGAAGGATATGACATCATCTACGCCGCTGCTGGTGGTACTGGAATTGGTGTCATCAATGCAGTTGCTGAGAAGAATGATGCAGAAGGTTCGACCAATTATTATGCCATTGGAGTTGACTCCAACCAGGATAATGAGTCTGCTGGAGATGTGCTGACCTCTATGGTCAAACGTGTTGATGTAGCCGTTGAAGGAGATATCAACAATATTGTCAATGGTAACTGGACAGCAGGTGTCACCTCACTTGGACTTGCTGAAAATGGTGTTGGTATCACTGATATGCAATATACTCAGGCTGAAGCCACTGCTGATTACAACAGCACCCATACCCGTATGGACGTGATTGATGGAATCAAACAGATGATTATTGACGGTAAAATCGATGTGCCTCAGTTCAAGGATCAAGTTGATATTCAGTCATTCAACCTGCCTGCCTCTGGAGATACTTTACCCATTCCAACCGGATCAATTCTCTTAGGTTTCTTTGCCACTATCATGGCAATCTCAATTCGTCGTAGACGTCAATAAATCAGAGATAGGTCTTGTTTCCAATATAAACTAATCTAAAGAAATGGGGGAAATCAACCCCCAAACTACTTAACATCACAAAACCCTATATAATTCCACGAACAATCGAATTTAGTGGTCGAGTCTACTGCTAAAGATAGCTCCATACTACGTGTTGAACATATTTCTAAATCATTTCCCGGCGTGAAGGCTCTTGATAATGTCTCATTTGATGTAAGACCAGGTGAGGTATTGGCGATCTTAGGGGAAAACGGTGCTGGTAAATCTACCCTGATGAAAATCCTATCGGGATTATACAAACCTGACCAAGGTGAGATTTGGGTAGACAGGAATTGGTTTACATCGAAAACTGTGGGAACTCCAGAAATCGTGAATATCAAGGATCCAAGAGATGCGATGAATCTTGGAATTGGAATGGTGTATCAACATTTTCAGCTGGTTGAACCCTTTACGGTTACCGAAAATATCACCTTGGGAATGGAATATACCAATATGGGAATCATGATGAATGAGCAAGAAGGACATCAGAGGATCAAAGATATCAGTCAACAGTTCGGACTGCCAATTGATCCCAAAGCAGTAGTAGAGAATCTCCCTGTAGGATTGAAACAACGTGTAGAAATCCTCAAACAACTGTATAGAAATGCAGAATTACTGATCCTCGATGAACCAACAGCAGTACTGACTCCGAGTGAGGCAGATGAATTATTTAAAACAATCCAAAATCTACGGAACACCGGAAAATCCATTATCTTTATCTCTCACAAATTGAAAGAACCACTCAAGATTGCCGATCGAATTATTGTACTTCGAAAAGGACAGTTGGTTGGTGAGATCCTACCATCAAAGGCAACAGAAGAAATCCTGGCAGAGATGGTTGTGGGAGAACGTGTCCAAAGAAAACTTGATAGACTTGAACAAGGGGAGGGAAAGAAAGTACTGGAGATTTCTGATCTGTATATCCGGGATGATTTCACAGATAAAATTGTTGTAGATGGCGTAAGTATCGAGGTACGGCAGAATGAGATTGTAGGGATCGCTGGAGTTCAGGGAAATGGTCAGGAAGAGCTCATTGAAGGTATTATGGGACTCCACCCCGTAGAGAAGGGTGAAATCCTCTTTTATGATGAAACACCCATTAATATTACCGAAAAATCAACAAATGATCGCCTAAAACTGGGGATTGGTTATATTCCCGAAGACAGAATTCGTCGAGGAATAATATCCGAATTTACCGTCGCAGAGAATGTGTGGTTGGGTTACTACAAACAGCCAAAGAAAAAGCTCGAAAAAATTGCCAAGACCCAACATCTTGAATTCAAAGGAGATAATCAAGAACTTCCTGTCTATGAACGATTGAAAGAATCTGTGGTACTTCCCGATAATTTCATTAATGGTCTGACCGAGAAGATTATTGATCGATATAAAATCAAAACACCCTCAGCAAAGGCAAAAATTAAGAATCTAAGCGGTGGTAACCAGCAGAAGGTAATAATTGGAAGAGAATTGTCCAAAGATCCCAAATTAATCATCGCATCAGAACCCACCCGAGGAGTAGATATTGGGGTGATGACACAAATCCATAAGGAACTGGTGAAACGGAGAAATGAGGGGACAGCAATCCTACTGGTGTCAAGTGATCTTGATGAGATCTTAGCACTATCGGATCGACTGGCCATCATGTATGAGGGAAAAATCGTTGCCTTCAAAAATCTAGATGACTACTCCTTCAAGGCAATCTCACAACTAATGACTCAAGGCAGTCAAATGGAGGAAAAACAATGAGCTTACAGAAATCACTATTAGATCAGGATAAACTAACAGACACGGTGTTAGATACCATCATCTCGTTGATTCTAGCAGCCCTGGCAATCTATATCTTTGTCATTTTTCTCGCGCTTACCGGCAATCAAATCATATTTGATGGGTTTTTCACCAATATTTTTACCGTCTATTTTACCAATCCTTCAAGAATAGGCAATGTACTGTACTGGGCAACTCCCCTGATCCTGACTGCACTGGCAGTGGCGATCGCCTTTCAGGCCGGTTTATTCAATATTGGTGGACAGGGGCAGATGGCACTCGGTGGAGTATTTACCGCGGCATGGGGTGCCGTGATAATTAAAAATCTGTACCGTTCAACTAAATTGACCATTCTCTATTCACCACTGTTTCTTATTCCTACGTCATTACTCATTGGATTTATAGCAGGGGCAATATTTGGGTTCATTCCCGGTTGGCTAAAGGCAAAAACAGGGGCTCATGAGGTAATTACCACGATTATGCTTAATCAAATTGCCTCATCTGTGGTCAAATACTTGGTTGGATCTAGTGAATACTCTCCCTTCATCTCACAGAGTCAATATGGTTACAGTCAAACCGATCCCATTAATGAAGGTGCACGACTTGGAAAGATCTTCAATAGTAGTGATAATTACCTGCACTGGGGATTTCTCATCTCGCTACTGGTGCTTCTCATCATCCACATTGTGATCTACCGAACGAACTTTGGATTTCAACTCAGAGCAGTAGGTTTCAATAAAGAGGCAGCAGAAGCAGCAGGAATTAATTCTGATAGGATGATTATCTATGCCATGACACTGAGTGGAGGAGTTGCAGGTCTGGCTGGTGCAACCTTCATCATGGGAACGTATCCCTACAAATATTTTGTAGATTTTCAAGGGACACTAGGCTTTGATGGTATAGCCGTCTCATTAATAGCACAAAATTCACCTCTCGGTATAGCAATTGCGGCGATATTTTTCGGCTATCTTACGCAGACACAGACTAATCTGTCCGTAACACAGATCCCAGGAGACCTGATATTTGTCTTCCAAGCGTGGGTGATCATTTTTGCAGTGGCACCGAATCTATCAAGAATGATCTATCACCGGAAGAAACGTATCGCAGCAGAAGAACAAGAAGCACGGGCAAGTGAGGAATCAGATAGTAGCGAGCCTGAGACAAAGGAGGAACTCATATGACTACCGTAACTGAATCAAGTAAAACACCATTGGCAGAGATGTTTCAACGAGTAAAATCGAATTCATTACTTCGGGTACTACTTCGTATCTTCATCTTTATTGAGATCATCATCCTGATCTTATATCTGACCAATCAAGTCTTTTTGCAGACACCAATTATCAATCCAATCAGTTTTCATCGTTGGATCTGGGAGGATATACTGTCCACTTTCACTTTTGCTCAAATGTTACTGGCAGCCATGCCGATTATGCTTACAGCAATGGGGGCTACTTTCAACGAACGAGCGGGTAATATCAACATCGGTTTAGAAGGAATTATGATCTGGGGAGCATGGACTGCGGTCTATGTTACCTATGTTACCAATAATCCATTTCTTGGAGCATTAGCTGCAGTATTTGCTGGTGCCATGATTGGACTCCTCCATGCGATCATGACGATCACCTTCAAAGCAGAACAAATTGTCACCGGTGTCGCCATCAATCTCTTAGCACTGGGAATGACACAGGTTCTGACCTTGCAGATCTGGGGAAAACAATTCACCCCTACCGTTAATAAGATGCAGCCGATCAAGATCTTTGAGATACCCGTTCTAGGTCCCATCCTCAAAGTATTTTCATTTGAGACCTATTACAATGTTCCCGTGATTGGAGGTTTTCTGAAGGGAATACCAGATATTGTGGGAGCATTGAATAACAAGCATCCACTGATCTATATTGGACTCCTGCTGATCCCTCTCTGTCATATTCTTCTTTTCAAGACCAATATTGGTCTGCGTATTCGGGTGATTGGAGAACATCCCCAAGCAGCAGCAACTGCAGGAATTAATGTCCACAAATACCAGTATTTTGCGGTCATTCTGTCAGGAGCACTTGCTGGGCTGGGTGGTGCAGTTCTGTCTATTGGTAACAATAATATCTACAAATCAGGTATCGTTGGTGGTCGGGGATTCATTGCTCTGGCAGCGATGATCTTTGGTAAATGGACGATTATTGGTAGTGCATTGGCATCAATGTTATTTGGCTATTTCTTCAGTCTCAATATCAATCTATCAATCACCGTACCAGCATTCTCTATTCCTCCACCTCTGGTCAATACCATCCCCTATATTGTGGCAATTCTTGCACTCGCTGGTTTTATTGGTAAAGCAAGACCACCAAAACATATCGGCAAACCCTATGATCCGACTGAAGATTAAAGCAGGGATTTCAGAAATTTTCCGGTATAACTCTTCTTGACTTTGACTATCTCTTCAGGAGTACCTTTGGCAATGATCTTACCTCCAAACTGACCTCCTTCGGGACCAAGATCGATGATATAATCAGCATTTTTGATAATATCAAGATTATGTTCAATACACAAGACAGTATTACCCTTGTCTACCAATCGGTGAAGCACTTCAAGCAGTTTAGATACATCATGTATTGCCAAACCAGTGGTTGGTTCATCGAGAAGAATCAATGTATTTCCCGTAACCCGTTTGGATAATTCTTTCGAGAGTTTAATTCGCTGTGCTTCTCCTCCCGAGAGAGTCGTCGAGGATTGCCCTAGTTTGATATAACTACAACCGACATCAATCAGCGTTTTCAGAATCTTCTTGATCTTGGGAATATTTTCAAAGAATTCGTAGGCTTCTTCTACGGTCATATCAAGAACTTCAGCAATATTTTTCTCCTTGTACTCGATGTCAAGTGTCTCTTTATTATAACGATTACCCTTACAGACATCACATACCACCTCGACATCACCGAGAAAACTCATATCAATTTTATTGTAACCATTACCCGAACAGGCTTCACACCTGCCTCCTTTGACATTAAATGAGAACCGACCCTTGTCAAATCCTCTGACTTTGGATGCAGGCAGGGAGGCAAATAACTTCCTGATATGATCAAATACCTTGGTATAGGTTGCGGGATTACTCCGTGGCGTTCGACCAATGGGAGATTGGTCAATCATAATGACTTTATCCAAATTTTCCAATCCCTTGATGTCTTTGTATGATCCTGGACGATCCGTAGCACCATGAAATTCCCTGGCAAGGATCTTCCAGAGTACTTCATCAATAAGCGATGATTTACCCGATCCTGATACGCCAGAGACCACGGTCAGTACACCAAGTGGGATGTCGACATTGATATTTCTAAGGTTATTATGTGTAACACCCTTCAGCTTGATCCATTCACCATTTCCCGCACGACGTTGCTCAGGTATGGAGATCTCCAGATCACCACGAAGGTATTTACCAGTAATACTCTCCTCAACTGCGGCAATATCATCTGGTCTCCCGGTTGCGACAATCTCACCACCATGTACACCGGCAAGTGGACCAAAATCGAGGATATAATCCGCAGCACGAATGGTCTCCTCATCGTGTTCGATAACGACAATAGTATTACCCAGATCCCTGAGCTCATGGAAGGTACGTAGTAATCGCTCATTATCACGTGCATGTAAACCAATCGATGGTTCATCCAGAACGTAGAGGACACCAACTAGTTTTGAGCCAATCTGGGTTGCCAACCGGATCCGCTGAGCCTCTCCACCGGAGAGTGTGGATGCCTTGCGATCAAGGGTGAGATATTCCAAACCGACATCTGCCATGAATTTTAGACGAGAATGTACCTCACGAAATACCTGTTCAGCAATTTTCAGTTCGCGTTCGGATAAATTCATCGAACCAAAGAAATCCAGGGCTTCTGATACACTGAATTCGGTGATCTCAATAATATTCGTATTATTAATCTTCACTCCCAGAGAACTGGGTCTAAGTTTACTCCCATTACAATTGGGACAAGGGCTTTCTGCCATGAATTTTTCATAATACTTTCTAGCTCGATTTGACTTGGTCTGTTCATGTCTGCGTTTGATGGTATTGATAATTCCTTCCGTCTTTCTTTCGGTCTCATACTTCCATTTCCGGTTACCTTTCATCTCTTCGACAACCATCTTGATGGGTTCATCAGAACCATAGAACAGGGCATGCATGGCTTCTTCAGAGACATCCTGCAGTGGTGTATCCAGATCATAACCATAGTGTTGAAGAACACTTTCCATCCGACGTTTAGTCCAGGTTCGAGAAGTGCTCCGAGACATTCTCAGTGCTCCATCATTGATACTCAGATGTCGGGATTCAATCAGTAATTCAGGATCAACGTCCATGACAAATCCCAACCCCGTACACTCGTCACAGGCACCAATAGGGCTGTTAAATGAGAACATTCTGGGATTTAATTCTCCAATTGTGATCCCACATTCGAGACATCCAGCATTCTCATGGAACATCTTCTCATCAACCTCACCATCTTCACGGTAGAAATCAATACGAACCCGACCGTCAGCACGACGAAGTGAGGTTTCCACTGCCTCATTCAACCTGGTCTCAATCCCTTCCTTGACAACCAGTCGATCGATGATCGCGGCAATATCATGGCGGTAATATTTCTCCAGTTCGGGAATACCTGCATCCAGTTCCACATTCTCTCCATCAACGATCAGTCGATTATACCCCTCTTTCTTGAGTTCCTTGAATAATGGCTTGAATGTACCCTTATCCTGAATGACAATCGGTGCAATAACCTGAAATCGGATGCCTTCCTCTTCCTCGAGAATACGTTCGACAATCTCCTGGGCGGTTAGTCCAGAAATCTCCTTGCCACAATTTGGGCAGTGAGGAATACCAATACTGGAATAGAGAATACGAAGATAATCCATGATCTCAGTTACGGTACCAACTGTACTTCTCGGATTAGACGAGGCAGTTTTCTGCTCAATCGAGATAGCAGGGGATAATCCGGTAATGGTCTTGACTCGGGGTTTCTCCACCTGACCGAGAAATTGTCGGGCATAACTACTCAATGATTCGACGAATCTTCGCTGTCCTTCTTTGAACAGCGTATCAATTGCCAGTGAACTCTTGCCAGATCCAGATAGTCCGGTGAATACGATAAATCGATTCCGCGGGATCTTGGTTGTTACTGATTTGAGATTATGCTCGCTGGCCTCTTCGATATAGATCCATTGCTGCGGATCGTTTTCATCTGGAATAGGTTTACGATTATCTAGAAGAATTTCCACTATGTCTACCTCGAACCTTACATACTGATACTCGTCATCAAGATTTAAAGTTGTGATTGTCCTAATTGGAAGTGAAGATCGCGTTCTCAGAACCTCAATATAAAAAGTACTGAAATTAGGTCTTGCATCAACTGAATTTTTACCTACTGAGTTCTGTTCAGTTTCAACATCCAACCTCAGACTCAGCACGTGGTCTAGATAAGAATTTTAGAAGATATTTTAGCTGTTTTTCTCGATTTTCAATCGTTCCTTGAGATCGGCAATCTGATCACGTAATTCAGCTGCTAACTCAAATTCCAGGTTATCAGCTGCCTCCTCCATCATGATCTTCAGATCGGCAATCAATTTCTTGATCTCCTTTGCCTCAGCATTCTCGGTTACATTGATCTGAATACCCGTGGTCTCAGCCAAAGTCTCGAGTACGGAGAACATACTCTTTTTGATCGTCTGTGGTTCAATTCCATGTTTCTTGTTGTATCTGATCTGTTTTCTCCGACGACGATTATTCTCATCAATGGCACGTCGCATACTATCAGTAATGGTATCGGCATAGAGAACCACCCGACCCTTGACATTTCTCGCTGCTCTCCCCATAATCTGAATCAGACTTCTAGTATCCCGGAGAAAACCCTCCTTATCTGCATCAAGGATCGCAACTAGACTGACCTCGGGTAGATCTAGACCCTCACGTAGCAGGTTAATCCCAACGAGAATATCAATCTCACCACTTCTCAGCTCATTGAGGATCTCAACCCGTTCTAGTGAGTCGATATCGGAATGCATGTACCGGGCTTTGAATCCTGCATTGATCAGATAGTCTGATAGATCCTCTGCCATCCGTTTGGTCAAAGTCGTCACCAGTACTCTCTCATTATTTGCTACCCGTTCCTCGACCTCGATAATCAGATCATCAATCTGATTCTCAGTCGTCTTCACATCGATCTCAGGGTCAACCAGACCTGTAGGACGGATAATCTGTTCTACTACCTGTTCTGATTTTTCCAGTTCTATCTCTGCTGGAGTAGCACTCATGAACAATGTGGTTGGCATTCGTTTCTCAAATTCCTCCCATCGAAGTGGGCGGTTATCAAATGCACTGGGTAGTCTGAAACCATGGTTGACTAGATTCAGTTTCCTTGAGAAATCACCGCCATACATCCCTTTGATCTGGGGGATACCCTGATGCGACTCATCCATAATCAACAGGAAATCATCGGGAAAATGATCGAGTAGTGTATAGGGTGGATCTCCTGACGTCCTACCATCAAAATACCGTGAATAATTCTCAATACCCGAGCAGTGACCAAATTGCTCCAGCTGCTCAATATCGTATTTTGTTCGTTGCACCAATCGTTCGGCTGCAACTAAATTTCCTGCACTTTCCAGCTCATTCTGTCGTTCTACCAGATCCTTCTGAATCTGCTCGATTGCCGCTTCCATCATATCATCACGGGTCAGATACTGAGTGGCAGGATAGATAGTGATCTCATGTTCAGAATAGATTCGATTACCTGTCGTCGGATCGAAAATACTGATCTTCTCCACTTCCTCGCCCCATAACTCAATCCTGATCCCCTGTTCCTGGTAGATTGGCATGATCTCAATCCGATCTCCCTTCGCCCGGAATGTTTTCGGTTTGAAATCAACTTCATTTCGTTTGTACTGCATCTCCACCAGTTCCATCAGAAGATCCTCACGTTTGATGATATCTCCTACCTTGATCTTCAAGGTGGCTTCACGGTAGGTTTGAGGAAGACCTACATTGTAGATACAGGAAACCGATGCAATCACAATTACATCATCACGCTCGGCTAGAGCACGCGTAGTTGCGTTTCTCAGTTTTTCGATCTGTTCGTTGATATTGAAATCTTTATCAATATATAGGTCCTTACCCGGTAGATAGGCCTCTGGTTGGTAATAATCGTAAAAACTTATAAAAAATTGCACCGCATTTTTGGGGAATCGCTGCTTCATCTCGGCAAATAATTGAGCTGCAAGGGTTTTGTTTGGTGCCATGATCAAAGTTGGCTTATTCAGCTGTTCTATCACGTTTGAGGCGGTAAAGCCCTTGCCACTACCAGTTACTCCGAGCAGAGTCTGAAATTTCATGCCATTGCGATAGCCCTTGACCAATTTCTCAATAGCCTTGGGTTGATCACCTTTGGGAGTGAATTCAGATTCCATGATGAATTTATCAGGGTATTCAGACGGTCGTTGAACCGTTGGACTTTGACCATCGAGTTGATCAGACACCATATATAGCAATACAATCCGGTGACAAATAAAGACTCAGGTCATGGTTGTAAGTGAAAAGGATGGGATGAGACCGTATAAGCTTAAAATAAAGAATTATTGCCTGTTTGCCTGCTCTACTAACTGACGGGAAACGAAAATTGGTGCATCATTTAGAATGGCCAGTAATGTGGCATGAGAGGGAACCATGGTGAAAGAGATGGTACGTTCAAATCCTTCAGGCATGAGATAGACAGTACTCTGGTAGACCGTAGTCTGAGGTACCAACAGATCAATCTCAACTTTCTCGACAATTGCCAATTCTCCGACAAGATCTGCAATCTGCAGACGAGAGTCCTTGGTATCATAATCATTCAGTTCGACACTGATGCTTGTGGCAATATCAGTAGGTATACCTGACATCATAAAATCATCTCCGCTCTCCAATTCGAACCGCAATAAAGGGTTCGCTTCTTGTGCAGGTACTCCATCACGAGTAGCGAGAGTTACAATCTGGATATTGATAACTCTGAGAAAATCTGACATGCTTATCCATATATTATCCTACTTTCTACATAAAGGCTTTCCTTAACGGTAAAGAGAAGGTCAGCTATCACGAGGGAGAATGTAAATACACTAACCACAGCATACAACCTTTACAGTATTAACCCGGTCGAACCTGAATATTTATAGAACGACGACAGAGCATACACATGTGAGTAGAATCCTAGTTGCTGGTGCGGGAAGTATCGGTACGGTACTTGGAGTACTCCTGAAACAGGAAGGACATGAAGTCTATCTCCTGAGACGGGTAGAGCAGAACAAATCACTAGAAATCACAGTGGTTGGAGAGTTGCAGACCAACGAGGAATTACCTATTGTCAGTCTTGAATCGGACATGGATCCTGAAATTGTATTCATTACCGTACAGGAACAGCAAACCTTACAACTTTGCCAGGATCTACAAACTTTGGATTTTGCAACTGATACGTTGTTGGTTTCACTTCAAAATGGACTTAATGCTGCCAAGCAGATCTTGGCAAATCTCAGCGACTATCCACTTATTGTGGGAACAATCTGGTGGAGTGCAACATTAGCCGATCCTCAGACCGTATTATATCATAGAAAGGCAGATACTGTTCTTGGAATACCATCTGGTTCCAAAGCATCTGAATTAGATCTTGAGGAACTATTTCAACTGCTTAGTCCAGTATTGCAGGTAAGCACTACAGATGATATTCTGAAGGAAATGCGAACTAAACTTATCTTGAATGTGGTATCACCGATTCTAGCACTGGTCAAACAACCCTATCCTGAGGGGTTGCAAACGAATACCACTCGACGAATAGTACATGCACTTTTTGATGAGGCATTAGAAACTGCATCACTGCTTGATTGGCAGGTTTCCAACGATACTAGATTGGAGGAGATGCATCTGAATCTGATTTCGGGGAAGTTCGCAGGAACAGACCAGGAAAGGGAGATACAACACAAGGTATCCACACAACTGGGAATTGAGAAATACGGGGGGATACATTCCAATGTGCATGAATTACTGGACTGGTTGCATCTTTCCGGCTCATTGTTAGCTGCAGAGATTATTGATCTCGTTGAACAACAATCAACCGAGTATACTCCCCTTCCAGATACGATATTCGAAACTATTTTGGACAAGACCAGTTATGCGTCCTGCAAATATACACGAGAATCGTAATATAATTCCGAGAAAAGTAGAAAATCAGGAAATTTGCAGAATTTTGACAATCGAATAGTATGTTACCATGCATTAATTCAGATGACAGGTGATGGATCGGATTTTTTGGCTAGAATTTCGACAATACTTGTCACAATGGCTATATTATTTATAGTAAAATCGAATAGGATTGTGTTTCACAAGGTAGGTACAATGAGTCAGCAAAAAGTAAGAAGAACCAAAAAGCCCAAGAAAAGACGTGAACAAGTTGAACCACACTTTCTCGACCCAGAAAAACGAGAATATAATTTCAATGAGGTAAATTTAGGATATACACGCCAAGATGAAGTATTTGTCGAGACCATGAGGTGTTACACCTGTCGCCGACCACAGTGTGTCCAGGCCTGTCCGGGGAATTTTGATATTCGTAGCATGCTTGTCAATATCCAGGAGGGAAATGTGCAAGCAGCAGCAGATTTGGTTCATAATTTCTATTGTTTCTCAGAATCATTCAATCGGGTCTGTCCCGCCTTCTGTCAGGATGCCTGTATTGCAAGCAAACGTGGAGATGCCATCAATATTCTTCATATCAAACGCTGGTTGGCAGAAAATAAACCTAAACCAGATGATTATTATGAGACAGCACCAGCCACCGGAATTAAAATTGCAATAGTTGGATCAGGTCCTGCAGGATTGACTGCTGCACATGCATTGGCAAAAATGGGCCATCAGGTTACAATTTTTGAGAAACAACCAGTCCGTGGAGGGATGCTAGCAGTTGGAATTCCCGAGTATCGCCTACCAAAATCCATTCTCAATAGAGAGATCGATGATTTGGAGAAACTGGGGATTGAGATCAAAACTGGAGTGGCATTTGGGACTGATATTACCACCGAGGAACTGAATAAAAGTGGCTATAAAGCAATTTTAATTGCACATGGTGCACATCAACCTAAATGGATTGGCATTCCAGGAGAGGATAAGAAAGGTGTGTTTCATGCCATTGATTTTCTCCGCAGTGTGGCGCTCAATCAACCCATAGAGATTGGAGAAAGAGTAGCTGTCATTGGTGGAGGAGATGTTGCCATTGATGCCGTCCGTGTGGCTACCCGGCTAGGTAAAGAAGCCACGCTAATTTACCGCCGAACCCGAGCAGAGATGCCTGCAACCGAGGAAGAAATCGAGGAGACAGAGAATGAGAATATTCCCATCATGTTCCTCAGAAATCCAGAGAAAATCACCGGTAATCAATTTGTAGAGGGGATTGAACTGGTCAAGATGGAATTAGGTCCACCCGATGAGTCGGGTCGGTCCCGTCCAATTCCAATCCCAGGATCATCCTACTTGATGCCAGTTGATACGGTGATCATGGCAATCAGCCAAGAACCTGATGTACTCGATTCAGATTTTGAATTGACCCGATGGAATACCTTCAAGGTGAATGAAAGTTATATGACTAATGAGACGGGTATTTTCGCAGCAGGTGATAATGTCAGCGGACCGAAAACTGTGATCGAGGCGATTGTCCAGGCCAAAGCAGCAGCCAAGGAGATTGATAGCTTTGTCCGCAGAGACCAAGAACTCGAACAACCCCTTTTTATCTAGACATAAATATAATTAGCTAGCATCAAGCAGTGGAAGTAATAACCCCTTCCTCGGTAATCTCAAAAACACTCTCAATCTCTCCAAGTACTGGTGAATCATATACCCGAATAACTCGTTTCTCACCCTTTGATTTACGGAGATAGCAGCGATGGGTTGCCCAGTGAGCCATGATATTACCACCTACAGCCTGTGTGGGATCACCAAAAAACTGAGCAGGATTAGCCTGCACCTGATTGGTCACTACTACTGCCAAACCATAGGTATCAGCTACTCGATGCAGAATAGATAGATGATGATTGAGTAATTGTTGTCGTTCTGCCAGAGTACCTCGTCCGGCGTATTCTGCCCTGAAATGAGCGGTCACACTATCGACCACCATCAGACCGAATTCATCAGCTGCATCACCAAGGATCTCGAGAGCTTTCTGAGCAATACTCATTTGCATATCAGAATTTTTGGCACGGGCTAACTGAATATTTGCCAAAATATCCTCAATTGAGGCATCCCAACCGGTTTCTTCCTTTAGACGGGTTGCCATCTGGATGATTCTAGATGGCGAGAATGTACCCTCAGTATCAATATAAAGAGCTTTTTTGCCCAATCCACCTAATTCACGAGGCAATTGTACAGTGACACAGAGCTGATGACATAATTGGGATTTTCCAGATCGGAATGATCCGAAAAATTCGTAGCTCTCTCCAGCACGAACACCCTTTGTCTGGTATTCGGAGATGGAGAACATATCATCCAGGGATTCAGCACCGAAGGTAAAACATGGAGCCTTGGCTACCTTATCCCTGAACGTCAGGGCGTCGGTGAAATAGCCACCTTTGGCATCAGCCAAGGCATTCTGGTATTTCATTGCAGAATTGGAGGTAAGACCATATCTCTCCTCTAATTCTTTAACAGGAGTGGTCTCTAACAAGAGAATATTCATACCCTTTTCACGGAGGGCTTTTGCTGTTGTTGGTCCAATACCATCAATATCCTCCAATGATTGTTCTTCGGCGAAGTTTTGATAGATATCGGGATAGAGGGCAATCACACCTTCCCGTAGTTTCTTTGCCATTGACCGGGAAATCCCCATCTCCTCAATATCAGCAAGTGATGTAGCCATAAGTTGAGCTGGAGTAGAGATCCCTCCCGATGCGAGACTCTCAGCAGATTTTGGGCCCAGTCCAGGCACATCGGTGAGACTCGCTTCAGTTGGGCCGGAACGCATAGTAGATTCTGACATAATTACTAATACAGTACTGTTGAGGCATATAAATAGAGGCAGATAGTAGGTTCCAAGTGAAAATTGAATCTTCATGATTGGCTTGAGAACCGGCATACAACAGCTAGATGAAGCGGAGAAGGAATGATGGAAAATTGAAACTGAACTAAAATTGGTAGTTGAAGAGCTGAAATGAGACCATCACTTGGAAACAGTTGGGATCAGGTAACTGGATGAACCAGTCCAAACCGTTTTAATGGAAGAGAAAAGTTTAGATGTGCAACAGATAACACTATATTCAATCTAATAGCTATTAGACCAATGGGTAGTCAGTTTTCACCTGAGTGACAAATATATTAGACCTAATTTTGAGTATTACATACTAAAAATAAAAAATATTGCAATTCAACGATTTGTCTCCTGAACAAAATATTTATATACAATATATTTTCTACGTACTTGGGAATAACCGGTTCCAATAGCAATTCAATGTTAGCTGTTAAACATAACCGGTATGACTTGAGGAGAATAATACTTATGGATTTACCAAGACTACCAAAATCATCAAAACGCCTAATTGTAAAATTATCTGAAAAAGGTCAAATGACCCAGAAAGAACTTATCGAAGCCGTAGGAATGCCTGCAAAAACAGTACGATACGCACTCAAACGCCTCTCAGAATTAAATCTGATTGTTTCAACTCCAAACCTGCAAGATATGCGATCGATGTTCTATCAATTAAATCCCGACCATCCGTTCCGCCGTATGGAAGCACACATCACCGAGGCAAAGAAACTTGTCCGAAAAGAAGCAGCTTAAGAATAATTAAATATTACTAGCAGGAGCATAAATCATGACGAGTACTGATGATCACGGCTCCTGCAAAAAAGGTAAGACTTTTCGTTGTATGCACAGTGATGAAGCCATCAAGATGTTACTGGCTAATAATCCCACTCGTTATTCGATCAAGGAAATTGCAACACTGACAAATTTTCATCGTAATACGACGAAAAAAGCAATTGATCGATTAGATGAACTAAAATCAATAGGTTCAGGTAATTATACCAATTACTATCTCAGAAGTATTACAGATCATTACCGGATTATCATCGATGCCATTGCAAGTAGTACCTTATTGAGTGATACAACAGGAGTAGAAAGATTATTCGAGAAATTCGGTTACAATATGGTAGAAAATAATCTCAATGAAATTATTACCAAAGAATATACCGAGCAATTTACTCACGATACGATTGTTGAGAGCCTTCTACATCTCAAGATGAGTTATCCCTTTGTAGATCTCGAAGAAGATGAACAGGGTGAGCTCAAGACCTCGGTTGATTTTCATATTGAGGAATTAAATGATGCAGAGAATGAAGTCATTCTCCGAATTAATCCCTGTCTTTGTCAGGGAGATGCCAATGAGAACTACTGTAATGTGGTCATTGGAGCACTGAAAGCCGGGCTAGAATTAGCCTGTCAGATGTATAATGATGAGGTCACCCATGAAGCTAGATCAGAGCAGGGCTGCCTATATCGATTAAAGGGACTACGTAAGGCTGAAGATGAACTGATTCCAATAAGTGAGAACGAACAGATTCTTCAAGATTTTCTTTAATCATCATCTTCGAGTAATGCTGGATTATCATCGTCAATATCACCGAATTTGTCATCTTCCTCAGGTTGATACAGACTGATTTCTACCTGGATACCTTCCTCAATATTGTCATTTGCATATTTGACCAGATTCTCCAACCAATCCTGTATTGATTGATCCAGAGTATCAGGACTATCATGTAGAGAGATCAGAAATGAGGTGAACTTGGTATAATTCAGTTTTGTTAACGCTTCTGGCAGACCATCAAGATCACAACCAAGCGCATCAAAATCCTCCAAATTTCTCAAGTTAGCTATAGAAGATGGTAGTGACCGTATTTTGGTATCAGAGATGTCTAAATACTGCAATGATTGTAAATCCCCAATTCTTGGGGGTAATTGATCAATCGGATTCAGATACAGTTCTAATTTCTTGAGATTTGCCAGTTCAAGTATCGCTGAAGGGAATGAAGTGAGCTGATTGATACCAAGGTTAAGCACACGAAGATTGGACAGTTTGCCAAGACCTGAAGGAATAGCCGCAATCTCATGACCATTGAGTTGCAGGTTCAACAGATTGGATAAATTACCAATCTCCTCAGGGATTCGTTTTAATGATCCTCTAAGACTCATATTATCCTTAAACCAGAGATATTTCAAGGAGGTAAGTTCACAGATACTGGCAGGCAGTTCTTCAAACGGGAGGTTCCAGAGATAGAGATCTGTCAATCGTGATAATTGATTGAAGGTGGTTGGTAAGCTGGTGAGTTTATCAGTCTCCAAGGAGAGGTGTTGTAATTTGCTTAATTTGGCAATATCATCAGGGATATAGTGTAAATTATCAGACACCAGATCAAGGATAGCTAAATGTTCGAGATTTAGAATACCATCGGGCAGAACACTGAATTGATTACCAAATTCCAACCAGACCAGCTTCTCAAGTGAGAGAATGGTGGTAGGAAATTCTTTCACCTGAGTCGATCGCATGATCAATCGTTGAAGATGTGGATGATGACTGAGATCAGGGATTTCTTCAAGATGAGCACGAACCACGAGCGCCACCAGTTCAGTCATTGCACTCAGATCAGGAAGTGTAATGGGATTACGTCGTTTAGATATTTCCAGATATTGTAAATTCGCCAAATCTGAGAGATCAAGCATCTTAGCATCCTCATCCAAGAATAGCATGAGCTCTCGAAGTTGATCCAATTTTGAGATGCTAGAATGTATGGCTTCAAGGACTTCATCAGCTGCTTCACGCAAATCCAAATAGAGAGCTGAAATTTTTGTCCCATCAAGTGTAAATCCGAAATCTACCTCATATTCGGCCAGCGGAGAGGTTTCTGACCAATCTAATGATGCCATACTGGTACCATTGAGATAATCAGGACTATAATCTCCCAAATATACTGGTTCGATCAGATCCTGCACTGCTGACAGGAATGCTGCATCTGGTTTATCAAAATCAATAGTGATTGAAACCTCATCATCACTCATAGTTAAAACTCAGATTGTGAAATTATAAAAACAGACGGTCAAAAAAATACAATTATGATTTATTTCTATCGAAGGAAATTTCACTGATCTTCAGGCATAATCTCAGATATACGTTCAAAAGTTGATACCTTACGCATGGATTGTGGATCATTTTCTACATTTTCAAGAGCAATAGCAAATGATTCTTTGAAATTCTCAGCCATCTCCTGTAATTTCTCAGATGCTTCAATTATAATATCTTCAACACGAAGTGCACCTGTACCTTCAATGACGAACATAATCTTTGTCTCATCACCAACTACCTCAATACCCTGACCATTGGTTACCTCAACACACTCCATACAGAGATTACATTTTAACAGATTCTTGATATTGAGCGAGTCATTGTCAGCATCATATTCAAAAACATCACGAGGACAGGCGTTTGCGGCTTCTTCTTTCATTTTTAATTTCTGATGATCGATATTGATTTCAGGTACATATTGATAGCCAAGGCTTGCGGTTGGTTGCCATTTGGCATGCTCTTTTCCGGTACCAAGACGTGCTTGAGCCTCCAAAATTAATCGTTGATCAGGACCCATTTTTAGTATTGGGATCTCATTAATAACCGGATAGACAAAGGTATTATTTGGAATTAATTCACTGGAATAGACAACCATATCTGAACCAGAATCGGTTTCCTGTGTTAGTGACAAGGTGACAGTACAGGCATCACAACCAACACCCTCACAGATGTCACATTCTGCTTGTCGGTTCAGATTGAGATCTGTACTGGCTAGTGGGATCAGACCTAAACGGTGTGCAACATACTCATCAAATAGAGGTGAGGTATTCTCAACCATGATAACTTCCTCTATGGCAAGTGTTTCGACATAACCCAAGATGGTCCGACGGATCGAGTTCGCAAATGCAGGAGTGGTACCTTCAACGATAAATTGCAGCCGTTCTTTTTCAATATCTGCAAAATCATTTTCAATCTTAATTACTTTCATGAACCGCATTTAATCATGAGAATTGAGAGTATTTAAACTAACACTTAGTACAAAACCTGACCACCTAATACTTAGTCAGAAGTTACGTCTGCATCGGAGTCCTTTTGTTTGGGCAATTTCTACGGTATATATATGCCACACGAAATAACTTCTATGGATGAGATTGATGAGAAATTCTTAGAACGGACCTTTGTCGTCTATCGTAAAGGTCTTGGTGATATCATCAAATACAAATTCCGTACAAAATCAACCCTGTTTACTATCAAAGTAGACCAGGAAAACTCAAGCCAATTGCAGTCTAAAATTGAAGGATCTGCATTTCCCATCGAGATCATTGATGTTTAAATTATCAGAATGTAATTTTTATATGATGGGAATTCTCAGTTAGATAATAATACATAGTGGAGAAGTTAGATCTTAGAATTCAATCATTTCATCACCAACTATATTTGGTAATGATAAACTGAGACCGAGTCCAAAACCACCTAAGAGTATTAAGAAACCTACAGTTAACTGGATTGCTGCAGTATTGATCTCACTCGAAGAATACTGCTGCACATCGGATGCACTGCGGATCAGAACTGCTAAGCCTGACCATAAGAAATAGAATACCGCCACGAATGATGTGATTGCGGTGATTATAAGCATGACTAGAGAATTTTTGATGACAGAACCAATAGGTGGCATAATTGATTTTCCTCACCTGATCATAGGTAATTTCCTATTTAATCATTATGAATTAAAGGACATAATTACCGCAATTTTCAATTCATTTTGAAAGAATAGGTGTCAGCTAAGACCGAGATAATTAGGATTCAGTGATAGACAAGAGGAAGACTAATTTAATTAAAAGATTTATTCAGAATCGGCTTCTGCTTCAACAGCTTGTTTCTTGCTGTCCGGAACATCCAAATTGGTCAATGCACCCATGGCAGGTATGTCTTTAACCTCATCATAGGCCATGTTACCTTTCCAGGGCTCATTGCGACCAGCAACCAGATCTCGAATCTGATCATTATAATCCATGTATTCTGGAACCTCTGGAGGAACCCACTCGTCAACTGCATCCATCTCAATTTTTTCTTGTAATTTAGTGACAGCGAAGATCAAGGCTTCGGGTCGTACTGGACAACCTGGAATATAGACATCAATGGGGAGAATTTCATCTGCTCCACCGATAATGGAATATGACTGATAATATTTTCCACCAGAAGTAGCGCACTCACCCATTGCCATTGCCCATTTTGGTTCAGGCATTTGTTCCCACAACATTCGAAGTCGTGGCGCTAATTTGTGTGATACTGGACCATTGACAATTAGAACATCAGAATGTCTTGGACTAGGACGATAAATCATACCAAATCGCTCGGTATCAAATCGACCGGTACCAGCTGCCATCATCTCGAGTGCACAGCACATAATTCCGAATGTTAGTGGCCATAGGGAGCTACGTCGTGCCCATGCCTTTCTTCCTGCAATAAATTTACTGATCATGCCGAATCCCATGTAGTATTGAACTCCTTTCTAAGTATATGTTATCTCCCTGATATTAAAATAAAATGATTATCGTTGCTGACAGTTCAAAATGAGAGAAAATATATTCGCGTCACATCACTATTTCAAATCTATGGGAAAATGGATCAACCAACACATATCATCAACTACTCAACAGGATATAATTCAGCCTTGGTAGTACCATCTTTTGCTCGAATCTGATAGATGAGATAACACAACCCCATGATCACTGCAATAAACAGGTTCTGTGGCAGAAAATTTGCCAGTACCAATTGAACCACTGGATTAGGTGATTGCAACATCAGAATCTGATCCTCTCCCGTGGAACGTTGCAGTAGAACAATGATTCCAGAATTGAACAAGATAAGATCATAAACCTGACGGACGATGATTTCGGGTAATTGTATTTCGTTCATATCTATACGATTAGGCAAAATGGTACCACGGATCAACAGAAGACTGGAATTTTTGATCTGCTCTGTGGGTGCGATAGTACCTGAGGTGGCACTGATGATCATACTTTTCTGTTCTAGATCAGCAGGACCTGGAGTAATCATAAAGGGACTTTGCCAATCACCTGCAATACTATTACCCACTACATGAAGATCTAGAGAATCTAGATAGTAGAAATAGGGATTACCCTGCTGCGTAATCATAAATTTACAAATACACGGTTGAGTCAAGGAGACAGAGAATGACGGTTCAGTACCATTACTACCTGGTGTAAATTGGTAATAGCGTATCCGTCGATGAATCCCATCTAAGACCTGCATAACTAGTTGTAACGAAGGTTTAGACATTAGAGCAACAAAATAGAAACGGCTACTCTGAGAAAATGTGGCAAAAATACCACTTAGATAGGTGGAGACTTGTGAAGACCGGAGATCGACTATATAATGTAGCAGACGATACTCCTTCTGATGAATCGGTGTTAGATCATAATCAAATCCATGAAGGTACAGCTGAAATTGACCAGATTCAGGAAGATATAGACCATAGGGCAGAAACAGATGATCAAACAACGATGGAATATTTAGATGAAATAATTGAGCTAATTGATTTTCCACATCTAGAAGATATACATCAAGTGAATAGAAACTACTATCATCAGCCAACGAGTGAACATACAGCCCAACCATGGTAGGAGATAGAACCTCCAACTTGAAATCATAGCGATTCATTACTGGATAACTGAGATTGAATTTCCAAACAGTTTCAAATTGATAATTTACCACATTTACCTGGTAATTATCAGATCCATGGTCGAGAATGACCAACCTTGATGGAGTAGTAATTAATTTGATGATCCGATTAGAAGATTCTATTGAATGAGTAACACTCGTTCCTAATGATGGAGCAGGACTGACTACCAGATTGGAACTGAAAATATAACTGACACCACTGAGTCCAAGAAAAATTAGAACAGTAACAATCACCGCCATCAAGGTCTTCCTCCGGTATCTTTGCGTCACATCTCAAGCTAGGTATCTCAGTATTTGAATATTCTAGTGGTGTCAACTTGTCCTATTTTCAATCCGAATTGTCTGAAATATGAAAATTATAAAAATAAGTTCCTCAAATAACAGCTTTGATTATTTCTTTGGTTTTGGAGTCGAGTTTGGAACTGATCTTTCCAGTATGTGCACGATAAAGGATCACACGATAGGCATTGATCGCTGGCTTGAACATGGCATTCAATGGATAATAACCCAGAAATAGGAATAAAAAGGCAAAAACAATTGCCATCACAATGTCCTGACCATAGCTCAAATAACCATAAGCACCACCTGCGATGAGCATCAGTAGTGCGGAAAATACCTGTCTAAAAGATTCCAAGATATTGAAGCCCATCGAACCTGCAATATTCTCCACAAATCGCTCGAATACCGTTTTTGCCGATTCTTTGTAGGCCTGAGCTACAGAATTCATATTCTTGACCATCAGTACCACCAAAGTATAACTTCCAAAATACTGGGCAGTACGAGCAGCAGTACCCAGTATACTCCGTCCCCGGAAGAGTACCTTTTTCCAATTAGAGAATTTCATCAACTCAAATAAGCGGAACGGGGTAAATCCCCCACCATTATCCCGACGGAACCGTGAGATAAATGCTGTCAAAAAGGCAAATCGAACAATTGGAGCCCGTCGCGATTTGACATGTCCTGCTGCTTTTGACAGACCTGGCTTACCAGATTTACTGTACCAGTAATCGACAAATGAGATATTTGACGCATCAGCAAATGCCTGAAAGGCAGCGATTGCAAACGTATACAGAAACATGTAAATTACTTCTAGAAACCAAGTTAGGATTGGATGAATTGGCAGGGAGAAGATAGCTACCACAATTACTCCAGGAACCATAAGAATCGTTAAAACGGTGGTGGCGACAACGGAAGTCAACTGAGGGAGAAATAGTGAGGGATGATGAGTTGTTACTTCGGCACCGACCTCAATCAACCGAGCTGAAAGTCTAAGGGATTTTCTGAAATAAAAGACAAATCCAAGAAATAATAATCCAGCGACTGTACCACCAAGATAGTTGATATCATTATTAGCATTAAAGAGAAAGAGTGACACACCAATCACCGCAAATGGAGTCACCCAAGTTACTAGCAGAACTAATTCCTCACCTAATTTTGATGCGAGGGCAACCTGGATCCAACCTACAACCAGTGCAGCGCCAACCAATGCAGACAATATCAGCATGATCGAACTGAAATTATTAATGAGAACCTGTAAGAACGCAACATCTATAGAGATACCAGAATTCATCACGAGATAGGCAACACCGACTATACCTAGCGCGGTCACGACTAACCAAGATATCCGATACAATCCATAGAAGGTATCGTCATTCCGATCTTCATATGAGAAAACCATAAGGTATCAGATTACAGGGTTTTTTAAACTGCTACGACGATCCTTTGATTTATGTCTTGGAATTTAGAAAAAGTATGGAAAAATATGAGGAGGACTGCTAAGAGTACAACCGAGTGAATCATTATAATGTAGCGAAAAATGTACGGAGAAAACATATGAATAGAAAAAATGACAGGCCTACTCGGATTTGAACCGAGGTCAGCGGGACCAAAACCCACCATGATTGGCCACTACACCATAGGCCTATGTATTTTTCAGCACACTGCGGAAAATTACACACAATCGTGCCTAATTTATGATCAATTCCTTACTTCTTATGGATTACGGAAGATACCTCGTTACTCGTGCAATCAATTGGCAGGTTCTGAGGAAATTCAAAATCATCTTGAAGTATACTTCTCAATTAGGAATCAAATCAATCATAATTTGTATATGCTGTAAAAATATTGATTTTTATTGCCATTTCAGTTTCTAGGAGAAATTGATCAGTTTCAGAACATTATTGCAAAATTTCTTGAACTCGACCAACTATACCGGACTTCAGTCGGACTTTGATACCCCATTTATGAAATGATGAATTGGTAAGAATATCCTTAACCTCACCCTCAGTAAGTTGACCACTCCGTTGATGCTGTTTCTGTACGACTTTTACTTTCAATCCGGATGAAATGTCCGAACGTTTTCTACCATCCATACAAGAAAGTTTGACAGGATCAATAATCAACAATATGGTTGTGACTTTAGATTTTGCTAATAATTATAGTATAGACTTATGATCGTGGTTTGTAGGGAGGCAATTCTTTACGAAGGGGTTTGTCCTGACGGTAACCCATAGCATACTGACCCTGGATCAGTTCTTGGATCTGATCAGTACCCTCGTAGATTCTAGCACCTCTTGCATTTCTCCACATCCGCTCAACAGGAAATTCCGCGGAGAAGCCATTTCCACCGTGGATCTGGATAGCATCATCAGCTACTCGCGAGGCAACATTGGTGGCGAACCATTTGGCCATTGCAGTTTCTTTGGTATTACGTTTACCTTCGTTCTTTAACCAACCGGCACGAAGTACCAGTAATTCTGCAGCATCAATATCTCGTTCCATATGAGCTAGAAGTCGTTGAACCAGCTGGTGTTTGCCGATTTCTTTATCAAATGTTTTACGCTCACTTGCATATTTGACTGCGGCATCACGAGCAGCTTTAGCTAGACCAACTGCACCGGCACCGACTGTATAACGGCCATTGTCCAGACAGGACATGGCAATTTTGAATCCTTCACCCTCCTCACCAACAAGGTTTTCCTTAGGCACAGGGACATCATCAAAATTCAAATATCCAGTATCTCCAGCTCGCACACCCAGTTTATTTTTGATAGAACCAGTGGAGAGGTTATCAAATTCTCGCTCAACGATGAAAGCACTGATACCGTAGTGTTTTTTGGAAGTATCCGTTTTGGCAAAGACCAGGAATTGATCGGCCACATCAGCTAGACTGATCCAGTACTTGGAACCATGAAGGATGTAATAATCACCATCTTTGGTGGCCTTGGTCTCCATTGCAGCTACATCCGATCCAGCATTTGGCTCAGTCAGGCAGTAGGTAGCCAGTCGTTTCCCCTTAGCTTGGGGTACGAGGTATTTTTGTTTTTGTTCTTCGTTTGCCCATTGATACAATCCCAGAGAATTCAGCCCATTATGTACAGAGATAGCCACACGAAGTGATGTATCTACATATTCCAGCTCCTCGGAGACAATACCAGTGGAGATGTAATCATATCCTCCACCACCATATTCCTCGGGGATTGATACTCCAAGAAGACCAAGCTCACCCATTTCATCTAGAAGAGCCCGTGATGATTTTTGTTTGATGTCCATCTCGGGAATCTTGGGTGCTGCTTCGGTTCTTGCCCAGTCTCGGACGGTTTCACGAATCAGTTGATGTTCCTCGGTAAATTCTAAGGATATAGTCATTAATATGTCGAAAATTTTCCTTTATCTAAAAGGTGATTACTGAATCAGTTCGAATGGTAGGTAATGGCGGGGTTGATCAGCGATTATCTATTTTTATCAGTAAATGTAACCTCACCCAGGACAAATTCGAGATAACTATCCTTCACGGAAATAGATAATGACAGTGTGGCTACATTCCAAAGCAGGCGATCATGTTCGATAATTCCAGATGCGGCCAGTTCAGGACCCAGGCCAACAGAGAGTTGAACCCGATCAGGACTAAATGGCAGGGAGATAAGCCGGGATAGACGACGGACCAGCAGATCATTACCCTGCATCCCAGTGATCTGACCATCCTCAATAAGTAAGGTGAGAGGGTCACCAACCAGGCCAAACGGATCGACGATCTCACCCTCCTCGAGATACTCACCAATGGTTTGGGAGATCACCGCAACACCATCTAGGCTAGCAGGACCGAGTTCGATAACCAATTCAGTACTGGGAAGGATCAGATGATTATTCTCACCAAAATAGGGAAAACTGACCAAAGAATCCACATCTGCCTCCAAAATGGTACCCGTCTCAGAAATACACCTGAGGTGGTTGTTAATGTGATCTCTGAGTTCATCCTCACGATCTAAAGCCCGAAAGAGATTAGCCTGAAGATGAGATGCAAAATACTGATCTGGTAAATGCTGCTGGGCAATCAGATAATGACCGGAGAACCCGGCAGGAGTAGTAAGTAGGGGGAAGATATGATTCAGCTCGGCAATGACCGGATTTCTATCAGAAAAGAAGACGGCAAGTAGGGTGGAATCGGGTAGGTAAGCTAAACTTTGTCGGATTTCCATTCCTTCCTCATCTTCAATTGATTCGAGGAGTTGGAGAGAGATATTGAGCTCCAATCGTTCGGCAAGATCAAGTAGGCCACTGGCCAACCAGTAACGGAAGGTATCAGTATAGACGACGAGATGAGTCAATGAATCCAGATCGGTAGTGGTGGATAAATAGTCTTCCCAGAGTCGATCCATTGAATTCAATTCAGACAGGTGATATATGATAGGTGGTATCGAGTACTGGGTTTAATGTTTAGTTAGAAAAGATACAATAGGGGATTTTTTCGAAATAAAAAAGAGAGTATGGGTCTAACCATACTCTCATTGCTAGTTGTCTAGAATAGTCTTGAATTAAGGTCTAGAACCTGTGTTTGTTACAAGGAATTACTGAGATTAGTTACCTTCAATCAGTAGTTTCTTGGGTTTGACCTCTTCACTCTTTGGAAGGGTGATGCTTAGCACACCATTCTCAAGGGTGACTTTTGCATCTTCAGGATTAACTGGTTTGGCAAAATTGAACGTTCGTGAGAATTTGAAGTTACGTCTCTCTCGTTTGATATAACGATTGGAGTCTTCTTCCTCATTCTCTTCGTTCTCGACCATCCTCTCTGCTTTGATGCTCAGTGAGTCAGTGGCAGCAGAGATCTCGATTTCGTCCTTGGTGAAACCAGGGAAATCTGCAATGAAGATGAATTCATCCTCATTTTCAATGACATCAACAGCAGGAGTTGCGACACGACTCATGGAGTCGTTGAAGCCAAAGAGTGATCTGGCTCGTTTTTGAAAGTCTTCGATTTCACGGTAGGGGGAATAGTAATCGATTAATGACATCTTATTATACCTCTCAGAGGCAGTAGAGAACGCCACAAAGTTGTAGCAGTTCAGTACTGTACCTCGCTACATATAGTATAGAATGATGATTAATAAATGTTTGCTTGTACGTATGATATAGTACTGTACCAAATATTCAGTACTGAAATAGCGTCTTAATATCCAGATAATTCATATGATAGAGCAGAAGATTGCTAGATACGAGAAAAATAGATCAGAAACACAAAAATTGACATGAAGATTAATTCAATTCAACATAGAAAAACGAATTGGGAGGTACTAAATAACTAGGATTTTGGCAGAGGATAACGTAGAAGCGCAATAATTCCACCAAATCCCTCCAGCATCTCCTTTCGACTACTATCATGAGATGCACTCATCAGGACGGATTTGCCACCCATCTGCTCAACGAGGCTGATCAATTCCTCTACTTCCTGCCGACGATCAACCGACTGGTGGAGTTGATTATCTAAAATAAGGAGGGTTTCTACGGCACCCATCTCAGCTGCACGACGGATATCAGAACCATAGGCAATTTCCCCGGTATCTTTGCCCAACCGTTCCATAACTTCGCTCATCAATTCTGCCTGTTTCCTGGCAGATTGACCTGCCATGAAATTATCAGGGATTTTCGAGGTTACAATTTCACGGACACCTGCTCTGCCAGATGAATCGGTATTGACCACGGTAAAATCTTGTATTAAATCTCGGTGATGGATTTTGAGATACTCATAGAAATTATCCTTTGTAAAGCCGGGGCCACCAATAACAATATACTGGGCAACTCCATCCTCGCGGAGTCGTCGTAGGAAAATTGCCAGTTCATCGAAAAACTGCTGGGTCTCCCGCTGATGAGCATCAGGATCATGACCTTTTCGAGGAATACCAGGATCAAGTTCTAGCAGGATTTTCGAGGCATGACTACCTACCTGTGTGACCAATGCCGTTTCATCATCCATCGCTACGACGACCAGTGGTGAGCTTTCACCCATCTGTGCATTGCGTAGCCGGTTCAATTCAGAATCCTTCCAACCTGCTGGTTTGATAATAGACAGTTCTTGAAATAATTCAATTGTTATAGCATGATATGAGCCCAAAGATACATTCTCATCAGAAGCACTCTGAATTCTTCCCCGTATCCGAATACTCTCACCAAAACCATGGAATTCAACTTCCTCAACCTGAATTTGCATCCACATGGTGATCCGCTCACCAGTATCCTTCATCTTTCGACTGGTCTTACTCTCTACAAAATCACCTGCAGATACTGTGTTGTAGATATAATAGAGATCATCTGAATCCTGGGGAAGGATCTTGACCTTACCCTCATCAAGGTACTCGCCGATAATCTTCACAAGCACCTGATCGATTGTTAATTCTAAAACCCACCGAAGTCTATCAGAATTTCGCTACTGGCTTCCTGACAACGAGAACTACCTCACCGAGATCGAAGATTTTATGATTGCATCGACAAAGAATACCTATGGAAATCAGGGATCATATCGGAAGGATCATACCATTTGATTTCAATCGAGATTACCCTGATCTGATAGAAATCGAGATACAGCGATTTGATCAGCCCATGACCAGAATGTTACTCTCTTTTCTACGTAAAAGATATGGCGATGAGTTCTGGTACGCCCTTGATGCTACTGGTAATCAGCAGATCGATGCTTATCTTATTGCAGGACCAGAACAACAGGAAGACATGGAAGTTATTCATATCTATTCTATCGCGGTTCGCAAAGAACTGGAGGGCAAGGGCTGGGCCTATAAATTAATGCAACATCTTATCGCCAAGGCAAGAAATGCAGGAAAAGCCGCTATTATTTTGGAGGTTCGTGACAATAATCCTCATGCCTACCAGTTCTATCAAAAATTGGGCTTTGAGGTCACTGGTACCGAGAAGAACTACTATGAGCAGGGTGTTGATGCCATAAAAATGAGTTATTTCCTTTAGATAACCTGTTCCAAATTAAATTTAATAAATTGATTATACTGTTCTTCAAGGTTGGTCTGCAACTTCCGGTACTCTGCCTCAATAATTTCCAGCATTCCACCAAGATAACTGCTCTTATTGATCATCTTGGTTCGTAACATATCGCGGTTCTCCCGGATCCAGCTCAATTCGATTTGACCTTCGGGAAAGATATCGGTGAATAACGTACTGATATTCAGACTACCCGCATTGGGGATAATTACATCCATCTCACCTAAGGCAAATCCATACATGATAGCGGAATGAATATTTTTCCAAATTGCCGAGGACAGGAACTTTAACATCGAAAAATCATCGACCTCACCCGAATTGACCTGATGATGATCAGTAAGTAATTCAACGGGATCAAGTTTTTTATCACCCTCAATGAACTCCTCCAGCACATCAAGATCACGCAATGCATACCGCATAAAATTCCGGGCTACCTTCAATCGTCGATAGGTCATTGCAGATCGATTGAGGTCGGGTCGGATCTTCTCCATCTCTTCGCGTTTGTCCTCAAGTCTTTGGAAAAAGACATCTGATGCCTTAGACTCATTAATTTCCTGAATCCGGGATTCTAATTTCTGCTGGTATGCCATAAGTGATTGTAATTTCGTCAGATCCTGATAAGCCAGTTCCAGATTACTTGACATCTGCTTGAAGTGAAATCTAAACAGATCCCGTTGCTCCACATAGAATTCCCGGTTCTCCTGTAATTTGTTGATCTTCTTATCCTTGGATCGGGTAAGGGTATGCAGCAGAAATGTTAGAGTGAAATGATTGAGATCATGTAGTTGTTGATCAATGATCGCAATATCTTCATCGTATTTTTCCATACGTTGTCTGATGAAATCAGTAATCCGCTGCAGTGCAGAAATATGCTCCTGCTGTTCATTGTAATTGGTCTCTAGATGGAGAAGTTCCTGGTATTGTTGCGTGTACTTGATAAATTTCTTTCGAGGAGTCCCCTCTGGTTCGGTTTCATCGATATCAACACGTCGAACCCAAATATTGGATCTACATATCTCACAGAACAGATCATCACGATTCGAACGGTTACAAACCGGACAGGAGTTCTGACCATCCATTATCACATTTATACGTCTCGGACGTTATAATATCTCGCTTTCAAAGAATTTACAACTGTTGAATTCCTTGAAAAAAACGCGAGATTCACAGTCATTCACCGTCGTAGTATTCCCCAATTTTGGATTCTTGAGGACAAGGTGATTTCTACAGATAGGGGTCATATTGCTAAATACTGCACACTCAGTACTACAACTAAGAAAAGAGTGAATAAGATGACATAGATAGCTAGTTCAGTAATATCTTTCCCGATACTAGTACCTGAGGCGGGGTTTTCTTCCTTGAAATGATTTGAAGTGGCTTTGAATCCCTTTAAACGCTTATCCATTGTCAGCAATATAATATAGACATTATACTATTTGTATAGTTGTATAAATGAATTTATCAGCAAATATGACATGACCTACCGTAAATTAGGCGTCCATATCACCAAAATTGTGAATCGAGAAAGAAAATCATGATCATGGAAGATAAATGGCCTCACCACAAGATTAAATACAATAAATCATTGACTAGCTGCAAAATGGCTTGAATCAAGGTCATATTATAAGATACAGAACAGTAACGGGGAATTATCGATAGGAGTTATCGATACTACTATACATAACAAGAAGAGAAACTTACGATCTCATCAATAGTCACTATATTGATGATACAATGGCTATAGAACAAATGGCAACAGCGATAGATTTTGCGTATAATTTATGCTATGCGAACAATTTCAGAAAGTCAGTTACGAATTTCTGCGACCTGCTCCTGATCACTGAATATTTCATGTTGGGTGGACTCGATATAAGTCCTGCTCTTACCATAGGAGGAGGTTGTGACCTGGAGCAATCCCGATAATTTTTTATCCAGATCAAAGATGATGGAATAAGCTAAAACCGTGACTATTGTAACCAGGGTCAGAACAGTCATATACAATATTTCACTCTCAAAGCCTTCAATCAAATAGCCAAACCAAAAGATGAAAGAGGCAAAGATATAAAAGATTTTCAAAATTGGGGGAATCCTTGTCAAGATCTGATTGATCCGATTATTCCTGGCATTGGATAGATCCTTGTATGCTGAGATCAGAGCTTCAAAAGCGATAGGATCTCGAGGATCATCAAATTCAACTTTATCAATAACTTTCATAATCGCAATGAATTCAGGTATGGGATATATCACAGACTGATGTTGTTGCAATTGGGGAATCTCCCGCGTCACGATCACATCAATATAAGACAGCAGTGCCTTATTCATCTCAGCAGAGACCTTTTCATCCTCCAGGTAATCCGTATTATTCCACAATGCAATCAATGCTTTGTTCTCGTTGGATATACTCTGATTTGTCTCATTGAACTGCGTCCAAACAGTGACCAGAATGAATGCAGTAATCAGTGCGTAAGTTGTGCCAAATACACCAATAACATCAGATGCACGGATTTCTGAGAATTCTTCAAGATACGGTCTAAATCTGGTAGATAACATCAAAAAGCCCAGAGAGATCCCGATAATAATGAATAGCAAGATATTGAATACTGTTCGTACACGGACAAGAAATTTAGCCATAGAAGTGACAACAGCCACCAATATATAACAAATACTCCCTTTGATTGAAGGATGGGAGAATTTGCCGAATACCACCTCCTATCGACCAATCTGATCAATGATTTGGATGATGAAGACGGTCTTAAAAAACAAACAACGAGAGGAAGAGGTATGACAAATGGGGCAGATACCAGGCAATTTCGGGAGGAACATAACCTCTCTCAGAAAGATCTGAGCAGATTGACTGGCATCTCCCATCACAAGATATCGAAGTATGAGCGCGGAGTATATCAGTTGAATTCTCAAGAGGCTCTGGTGATACAACAGATTATGACACACAGCAAGCAGGGATTGATAGCAATGCTGGAAGAGAATCAGGCCCAACTCACTATCGATAAGATTCTTACGTATAACCATCCAGATCATACTATCTACCATGGTGATGCGATCAAAGTACTAACTGATAAGATACCAGATAAGTCGGTTGATCTGATTTTTGTCGACCCCCCCTACAATATTGGTAAACAGTTTGAAGAGAACCTGTGGGAAAATGAGGAGCAGTACATCGAGTGGTGTAAGCAGTGGCTTGACCTCTGTATTGACAAGCTCAATGCATCGGGTAGCATGTATCTGATGGCTGCCACCCAATTCATGCCATACCTCGATATCTACCTCCGGGATAAGATGGAGATCCTGTCACGTATCATCTGGAATTATGATAGCTCAGGCCGACAGGCAAAACACTATTTTGGATCGTTGTACGAACCGATCCTACATCTTGTCAAAGATAGGAACAACTACACCTTCAATGCAGAAGACATCATGGTTGAGGCAAAAACCGGTGCCAAACGCAAGCTAATTGATTACCGAAAAGACCCTCCGGAACCCTATAACAGCGAGAAGGTACCTGGCAATGTCTGGCAGATACCAAGAGTTAGATACCGGATGGCAGAATATGAAAAACATCCATCGCAGAAACCCGAACAACTGCTGGAACGGATTATTCTGGCAAGCAGTAATCCTGGTGATCTCGTACTTGATCCATTTGCTGGTACCTTCACAACCGGAGCAGTTGCCAAATCATTTGATCGTAAGTCCATTGGGATTGAGATCAATGAAGACTATGTAAAAGTTGGACTACGTAGATTGGAGATACAGACTCACTACCAAGGGAAGAAACTGAAGTCCTCATCAAAGAATTATGATTGAAGCTTGAATGTTAAATTAGGATAATAGATGAAATTATAATTTTTTATCCAGATCAGGATATTTCTCGAAGAGGAACCGCTCATACATGGTTGAATCCTCAAATTGCTCATAGGTACGTTTGAATTTCGGCAGTACACGTAGTGCAGGCATTGATTGTTCCAAGATAAATTCCTGGATTTCCGTGGTACCATCATAGATCGAAAGTACGCGGGAATCTCCCACAATCTTATTAATCTCCGTCTCAGCGACGAAGCCCGATCCCCCAAATATCTGTTGAGCATCATACAGAAGGTAATTGGTGATTTCAGAGGTGTAGGCTTTAGCCGAACTTGCAAGGTAATGCATCAGTCCTACTCTAACTTGAGATGGGAAATTAGATGCTGCCTGTTCCTCTGCAGATGGTTTGGCATTAGCACCAATATCTACGGGGATCCAACCTCGCATGTATCGATCAAGTCCAAAGGCAGCACGGTAGGCATAGGTTTCAATCCGGGGTAACTGCTGTTGAATAGTCTCTAATTTCTGTCTGACCCGATCAAATTGAATGATGGGTTTACCAAATTGCTCACGATCCTGGGCATATTGTCTAGCAATCTCAAACGCACGTCTTGAGGCGGCAACACCCTGAAATGCAACGCCAACTCGCATTCCTAATAATCGCTCGAGAACTTTCTCATATCCTACACCCTGTTTGGCAATCAAAAATTCCTCGGGTACGGTAACATTCTCAAATCGTAATTGAGCAGTGGGTGAGGCATGAATACCGGATTTCTCCTCAAGTCGTAAGACCTCGATATTATCCAAACTGGGAACGACAAAGACATTGGTTCCTTGAGCTTTACCATCCACCATATTTCTGGCGAGAAAGAGGCCGGTTTCAGCATAACCTCCATTGGTCTGAAAGATTTTCGTTCCGTTAAGTACCCATTCATCACCAACTTTTTCAGAAGTTGATCGAATAGCAGCCAAATTTGATCCCGCATTGGGTTCGGTAAAGCCCACGTAACCAGATTTTCGTTTACCCTCGGCAAAATCCTGGATAATATCATCAAATGGTTCTTTGTAATAGAGGAGTAATGCTTCTATAACGGTAAAACCCAGCATAATATTCATCTGTAAGGGAAAATCATACTCAGCAATTGCCTCAGTAAGCGGACCAATCATAAATCCATTCTTACCCAATCCACCAAATTTCTCGGGAAGATAATAACTGTAGAGAAGATTCTCTTTCACCAATTCATCAATAACCTCCTCCATTCCATCAGGAAGGACTACTTTCCCATCAACTAACTTTACACCTTCACGATGCCATTCAAGGGTCTGTTGTCTGACATCGAATCGGTCCAATACGGTTCGTATAGTCTCTAAAATATCCTCAGAGAAATTAATAACATCATCATCATATCTCAATTGCTTCATATATGATTGTCTGAGCTCTTTAGCATGTGAATACGTATCAATTTCAAGAAGTTCATCTGTACTCATTATTGTTGAGGTAGATATTCATAGCTTAATTCCTTATCGTCCTTGCATTATGGATTGGAGGTTTTGAGACGGATTACTAGCGATCTGACGAGAATATGAGCATTTCGTAGAACAAAAGCAATAATTCTTCATTACAACAATACAGTCATCACTCGTTTGCATATCGAACTGAGAAATTCATCATCATTAATATCAGTGATATCCATTTCATTGAGCCCGTACTCGGAGATGATCTCGGGAATTAATGAGATATTTCGTAATGGCTTTACAAACATCGTCAGTATATACTCAGGAATCAACAGAACCAGAGCACATTGAGTCCGGTCCTTGAAACGATCATCCTGAAGTTGACTATCCTTGGCTATAAAAGAGAGACTGAGGGCAAAATAATCCTCACGCGCTATAAATGGTGAGATACTGATATTTTCAATGTATTTATTATCATTATAAGCCAGCATCAGCGTATTTACACCAAATTTAAAAATTTCCGCATCTGAAATTACTGAATTTTTCCGGAGATTCTCAGATTTAAACATAACCGAAGGACCCATATCGGTATTTGAATAGAGTATGTATGGAATCAGATTGTGGGAGAAGAGAGGTTCAGTATTAGAACGGATATATACCGAGGAGAGAGGATGATGTAGAATATTGTAAAATAGAATGATGAGGGCAAATAGTAGAAACAGTGTTCCCAATACAAATAACAATATACTCAGGTTGGAAGTAATCGTCTCATCTAAAACCAGAGCAGATATAGAAAGAGCAATTGCAATAATAGAGAAACTTTCAAAATAGTGATTGGAATTGGTATTAATAGGATAGGCATTAAGATTTTGTAGTGCTAGATTAATGGTAGTCATTAGGAAAAGAAGAAGACCTAATAGCAGGAAAAGATATAGTGGTTTGAAATCAATAACCCACTCACCATTAAGGACAATTAACGTGAGATAGACTGAACTGGGGTTATCTGCAAATAGACTTACCAATGTAATTCCAAATAAGAATGACCCAAGAATAATCGTGGTAATTGCCATATATTGTGTGATCATTCCAAAGATTGGATTGTAGAAAAAGATACCAAAGAGGATGATGATCAAAACTGCACTCAACATAGCGACCTGAAGATTAAACATACTTTCTGCTGAGGGAGAAAAATTTGGATAGTAAAAAATGTCCAAAATATTTGAGAAGATGAATAACAAAAAGAATAATGCTAGCAAATGCAACAGCAAAATTGACGTTCTACGAAATTCATAGCGATGGTGGATATAGATTCCACTGAGAAAGGTGATCAGACCAATACTAAGAATAATTAGGTGAACGATGATTGTAATATCCGTTCGTGATTAATTTATGCTTCGTGAGGTTTAGAGCCAAATATCAAAGTTGAAGGTTTAACTTTGGTTTTTGTAACCGTACACTATACAATGTGTTGGGGTTGAGTCAAAGCTATTGACTGAATCAAATTGATGGCTCTTGAGAAGATCAACATAGGAATTAGCAGGAAGTAGTGTATCATCAATCTGCAATTCCCAAAAATTAATACCTAGCAGTAGACGGTTCTTAATCGTCCGATATTCCATCATATCTTCAGGATACGGTATGTCTGAGATAACGAAGATACCTCCTGGTTTGAGAGCTCGGTAGACATTTTGGGTTACTTCATCAATATTCCGGCATTCATGCATTGAAGCATTGATAATTACTATATCGAATTCATTAATTTCTTCTAAATCTTCAAACCAGCTATGAACAAATGAAACACGCTCATCGATACCATCCGATATGACTGTCTGTTTAGCCAATTTTAGAGAGTATTCATCTCCATCCAATCCAATAAATTCACTATCAGTATAAGTCGAAGCTAGTTTTGACAAACCTTTTCCAGTACCACAAGCTAGTTCTAGAACCTTGGCACCCTGGTGGAGTTTATCAGTCAACTCGGGAATCTGTTTGAAATCTTTGGTGACTAATCGAGTATACATTGGGATAGCAGTTGAACTTACCTGTTTGATCCAAGAAGGAGAGGCATCTTCCCACCAAATTCGATCACCAGACTGCATATTGGATTCAAACCAGTCAAAAACTTCATCCATGTCAAATAATCCGGGAAATCCTCCAATATAACCTGGAAATTCAGGATTCAGCAATAGAAGATCAATAAATTTTGCGAGTTGGTAACTTACGGGATTGTCATTCACGAGTTCCAAATAATTACAGGCATAGGCGCTGCCTAGCCAATGTTCAAGATAGATAGGATCCAAATCCAGTTTATTTGCTAGTTGATCAGCGGTTACTGCAGAATTCATCTGTTTAATGGTACTAAAGAGATCTAAATTCAATCCAATATTAAGTACTTTAATTGAGATAAGACCTGAAAGATCCTTTAGAATTGATTGAGTTTTTTTCTTAATCTCAGCCATTGGGATATTTTGTGTTGTAGCCATTTTGTAGCTCTATCATAGTTTCAAAATATCAGGTATAAAAAGCCATGGCGAATCAATTTCGGAGAATCGAGAATAATGCTCACCGATATTGAGGATTCCTATGAAATAAGAATTATAGAATTCGAGAGACCAATTTCAGGACATAGATGTGACCGATCCGATCCGGGACAGAATTTTCGAACAAGTGATATTTGGCAGAATAAGCAACTAGAACCTTTCTCTTACAGTTCTACTTCAGATATCTTTTGATGATTGAATGTGTTGTTCAATTGGTTTTAGATACAGATAGGTAAATCCAACAATGATGAAAGCGAAGACAGTTAGGACTGCCTCAATAAGTAAGGTATCATTGAAGGTTGAACTCCCAACTTCCATAACCATAACCAATGCAATCAGATTGAATACCGTATGAAGGATGATAGAGATCCAAAGGGATTTCTTATTCGTATATTTGGCATAATAAACCAGGTAGGTAAAACTAACATGAGCCATCATTGCAATCAATCGCTCATAACCTGAGATGAATAGATTCGTTGTACTTATTGGATCACTTCCAATAAATCCTAATGTCAGGATCAAGATTTCACTGTATGCCCAAGACATACCAAAGATAACTGGGATATACTTTCTATCTACACGATTTTTTGCCTCTCCGATGACTCGCATCAGGAGAAAATACCGAACACCCTCCTCAAAGATACCCGAAAGAAGTGGACCAATTATATTAAATAGATAAGTCTGGGTAATCGGTGCAGTTGAAATAGCATCAACATTATTAATATCGACCCCAGCTTGAACCAGGAGCAGGACCTGATAGATCTGAATGAGAATGATCCTAAGAAATGCTATTATCCAACCAATAAAACCATAGAAGATGATTCTTTGGAGATTATGAAGATGTTCTGCTTCACGGTATTGCTTACCACGAATAATTGTGATAAACACTACAGAGATAACGAGTATGAAGAATACTTGATAGAAGATGAAATCATATAAAGTCATAGACATCACAGGGTTAGAATTCATTTCAATTTCATTATACAAATGAAATGATAAATGATAGTGCACATTGAAATATTTAAATTTATTATATGATATCGTATGATAGTGAAAGAATCTTCCGATCAGGAGCCTGATGATATCGCAGATAAGCTTTTAGCAAAGCGTAGAGCTCGTGAAAATATTGCAGGTCTTCTGGAGAAAGATTCTAGATTACAGATCGTGCTTTATCTCTTTGCCTACCCCAAGCAATCATTGAGCCAATTAACAGATAATGTAGGAAAATCCAAGTCAACAATTTCCCGGGACTTATCTGTTCTACTCGATGGAGGTGTGGTCAGAGAGGTAAAAAATACCACAAATCATGGTAATGCCAAATCTTATGAACTCACGACTGAATTTATTGATGAGAATTTGCTCAATTATGCCGATCCTGAATTATTTGCCACTCTGACAAACAAGGAGAGGAAAGAACTTTTCAGATTGACTATGGCCTATAGTGAACATACCATTCAATTACTTGAAAAAATGCTTCTGCAGGTAAGTGAATATTTACATTCTTTTCAGACCAGAAAAGAAGGATTGGATATATCCACATTTGATGTTTTTCAAAGTTGGATGAATGAATTTGGAGTAACCCTGAGGATGATGCCAATGAATCAGGAGCTATTTGGAGAATTTCTTCAGGAATATCAAGATTTTATTGTAAAATTTCAAGAAGAACATAATTTCAAATTGGAGAATGAATTAAAAGAGGCAGATTATCTTATTTGGAGTATTTTCCTACCATTGAAGAAGATCATCAATTGACCGAATCAAAATATGATTCTGTATCGGGTTGATTAGGCTAATAGCGGTAGTCATCAAGGTAATACGATACAATTTCTTTTTCAGCACGGTGCAATCGTTCTTGACAGGCTGATCTACTGATTCCCAATGAGTTGCCAATATCCTCAATGGTGACACCTCTGGGAAGGTTATAGTAACCCATCTCATATGCTAATTGAATGGTGGTATGTTGTTTATTGGTCAAGATGGAGGGGATATAATTAGGGGAATTCGAGGACCTGATCAGTTCAACCTCCTGAAAATTTTGTTTCAACTTCGTTAACATCCTACGAAGAGAAGTTGCAGTTGGTGAGAGAATCTGATGGTATTGCCAACCTTGTTCGATAATTATTGGTAACTGACTCATCGACCCGGTTTCCAATATCGTGGAATAGATCCCCGGTTTAACAGTCTGCTGTTTGACTTCGGTCCAATAAATTCCTGGTTCTTGATGAGTCACCTTCACCGATTCTACTGATGTCGAATTCCGTAATCCCTGAACATAGTTTTCTATAGCACGATTCTCATCAGCTTGAACTAGTCCCAATCCCACATCTCCATGAATTGCCCTGATCATTACCTTGACCGGAATTTGTGCAGTAAGGTCACAAGAATAGTAATCATCAGCCCTGATACGGAGGTAGGAGAAGATCATACATCCAATAAACCATCACTCCTAATAACCCGGCATATACCGGCACAATCTACTTGACCAAGACTAAGAATGTTTAATTAGTGGATAGTTCCTCTAAATTCAGCGCAATTTTGGCAGCATTTTTCGTTACCATGCTGTGGTCTTCATCTTGGGTTCTCATCAAGATCGGTTTGAATGACATCAGCCCACTCATCTTTGCAGGTATACGGTATATGCTAGCCTCGATTATTCTGGGTACAAGGTTCTTCTTTAATGAGGAATATCGACAGGAGATCAGAAAATTAGACCGAAGCTGGTGGAGAAAGCTGACGATCTACGGGATTCTTTATTATACAACTACTCAGGGAACACAATTTGTTGGCTTGTTCTATCTCCCTGCGATCACCGTATCATTTATGCTTAACCTGACTTCTTTACTCGTCTTAGTATTGGCAATCTTATTTCTCAACGAATACCCATCATTGAAGCAAATAGTCTTGCTAGGTGTTGGGTTGGTCGGTATTGTTTTGTATTTTTATCCCGTACATTTACCCTGGTCACAACTTTTTGGATTGGGAATTGTCTTCTTAGGAGTACTGGCAAATGCCTTATCTTCAGTACTGGGAAGATCACTGAATCAGGATAAGGAGATATCGCCATCGGTTATCACCACTATTTCTATGATGATTGGCTCAATTATCCTTTTACTGATTGCATTGATAATTGAGGGTCTTCCCATCTTAACTATCCCAATTGTAATTTTGATTCTATGGTTGGCAGTGGTTAATACTGCAATTGCTTTTGTCATCTGGAATTATACCTTACAGGAATTGACAGCAGTGGAATCCTCAGTTATCAATTCATCCATGCTTCCGCAGATTACCATTCTGGCCATGCTCTTCTTTGGTGAACGTCTTATTCTGAAGGAATGGATTGGTTTGACCTTAATTTTCTTCACTGGATTACTGATCTCTTTTCTCCGGGATACGGATCAAATCACAGCGAAGGCAATAGATCAAGAAAAGAAAGAGAAATAGGAGAGCAATCTAGTTCCCTGATACTGTCTTGATCGATATCCTAGATTGGTAGATTCAGGTAGTGATTGATAGTCTTACTCAATTCAGTTTGACCTACTCCAAGATTTTTTATACACGAAAAAGTTAGATCAATAGAAATTGTTGAAAAAACGGTTCTACGTCCTACTTTCTTTTCTGTTCCTCATGGTTAAACAGGTTAGTGCTCATGGAGATGGACCAACTGGTCATGTCAATACCGATCCATTATCCATTTTGATTGTGGTTGGGGCTTCGCTATCGGCGAGTCTGGTTCCATTGGTACTGGGTTATCTGAGTTTTCATGTGATCAAAGATCAGAAAGAATTGATCGCAGACAATTACCTGATTCCACTCGGTTTGAGTTTTGGAGTGCTCTTGTTCCTACTCTTTGATTATGCCAGTTTATCTTCTATTTTTGTCTTCTATCTCTCCAGAATTGTATTTCAATCAATTAAGATTGTAATTGTTGTATTCACACTCTATGTATTGGCCCTTTTTGTTGCTAGAGATGAAGCAACAAATTCAATCAATATCTTCTTGATCTGGTCATTGGGAATTTTTATTCATACCTTTGGTGAGGGAATAATCATGGGATATAATCTCACTTTGGGCATTGGTACGGTCTTTGAACCATTCTCTATTACCAGCTATATGATGCATAAATACGCAGAGGGAGTAATTGCTGCAGTATTATTTGTTCTCGCTCAATCTAACAATAATTCTGCTGAAGACGATACGACAGAAGACATTGGTAAAGTGGAGAATTCACTTCTTTACAAAACAGCAGGAATTGCTGGTTTCAGTATATTGCCTGGTGCATTGTTGGGTTATCTTGCAGGAGAACTAGGAATAGGGGGGATACTGAATACAACAAATATTCTGGTATTTACCGTTGGATTTGCAATTACAGCATTTATTATACCTGCAATGATTCCAGTTAAACGGGACTTGTACAAGGAAAATTACTTCTTGGCAGTAGCCTTAGGACTGGTCTATATGTATCTTGGAGTGATTCTCCATAATATCTGAGGAATTTTTATGAAAGGTGTTAAACTACTATCGATCTTGATTATTATCATATCCATTACGGGGATTATGGTTTATGTTGGAACAAAAAATAATACGACGGAACCAGACACAGTTCTGATCCAGGTAACATCAGAACAATTTCGATTCATTCCAAACAAAATCACAGTTGATTTTGGTACAGATGTTACTCTCAATATAACCAGTGTAGATGTAACACATGGTTTTCAGATAGATGAATTTAATATTCTCAACGTTGTTGTACCTGCAGGTGAATCCGTACAAGTTAATTTCGTCGCCAATCAACGTGGTGAATTTTATTTCTATTGTACGGTGCTGTGTGGTACCGGTCACGCAGATCATATAGGGACTCTAATCGTGGAGTAGATGAATTTATGAAAAGGACAATACTAATTTCCATCCTAATTTTGGTTATTATTTCACCAGTTTATACGGGAAATACACCGATAAAACCAGTCAAATCATTACAGTTAAGCCAATCACGTGATTACGTGACACAATACAATCAAACTGAAGGTAAGGATCTCTGGGACCTCACAACTATTAACGATACGGTATATATTACAGAATATAATACCAATCATCTTTGGCAGTATAACACGCAAACAGATAATCTCAGCTCAATTGATTTTGCACCAGACATCACACCATTATTTGTGAACCGAGGTGAGGATAATACTTCATTGTGGATACTTGATTATGATTATACCCCTCAGGAGGAACCGCTTGATCATGTTTTGAGATATGATATCGAAACGGGAAATGTCACGATGTTTGACCTCCCACCTCAAGCTCATGCCGTCAACTTTGGTGTATCAAATGGCTATGCAATTGTTACCCTTCTCAATCAGGACGCAGTCATCCTTATCAATACTGAGACCTATAATATGACCAGACTTGATATCCCCTGTGATGATTATTGTGGTCCTGCTGGAGCTGATTTTGACCAGGATGGTAATCTCTGGATTACTGAGACTTTGAGTGATAGATTTGTGAAGTATTCATTTGAAACCGGTAGTTATACCTTTTATGCAGGAGTACCAAATTTTGAGTCTCCAACATATCTCAGATTTGATAAGGATAATACATTCTGGACTGGGGAACATGCAGGAGATAAGATAGCCAATGTTAATATTACAGATATGAGTTATGAGGTCTATGCTTCTCCAAAGCCAAATAAAGGCCAGTATCCCACCTCAGGAGTTAATGATATCGAATTCATCCCAAATGGAGATGTCTGGTTTGCCGAGCATTTTATCAACCGAGTAGGTCGATTACATCGGGATTCGGGTACAGTTATGGAATATATCTTTCCAAGAAAACAACCACTGGTTGCACTAATTCATGCGGACCAAAATAAGCTTTGGTATGCTGAAACCTACGGGTATTTCAGTTATTTTGATCTGAACGAAGTACCAACTGTGGAGATTACACCGATCACAACACAGCAACTCACAGACAGTCCAACCCTGCCTCTTAACCTGACGGTTAAGTACGATTCTGGTATCACAGACTCACTTTCATTTTCAGTTTTTGGAGAGGTCAAATTGTGGAATGCATTTGGTGTATCAGCACCTCAAACCACCTATTCATTAGATACAGGTCAGCAAACCACAATCCCGGTTACGATCGGAATTAATGGTAGAGCAGATGCAGGAAATTATACCTTTGTTCTGGGGATCAAAACTGAAACTTTTACAGCATCACAGCAATTTACTCTGATCGTCACTCAGGATTGGGATAACTCCGTGGCTGGTTCATCCAGTCCATTCACCAATCTCCACTGGTACGATCTTGGATACCTCGTAATTGCACTGCTGGTAATCCTTAATCTCTATATTTATCGGAAGTCAATTGCTAAATTATTGAAAAAAATAACACAGGATGAATAATATATCCAATTCTAATTACGATTGTAAGGTTGTATACATCGTGAATTGTCGTATTTCATTCGTTAGAGGATTAATTATCTCTACAGGATGTTAATTATGATATTTTTTTCTTGAGATTATAGCAACAACTGTTAATGATGAGATAAACAGGGGGATAGAACCAACAGGGCTGATAGACGTATCAGTTAAATTATCGGTACCACTCGTTCCATTATCACCAGTGTTGATCTGATCAATGTAATAATCAGGATTAGCACTGCTAGGATTGACCTCCTCACCAGATACACCATATAGACCGGCTATTTTGAAATGTTCACTGCTGAAGATCGAGGTATAATTTGCCATATCAATATTCCATTCAACGGATTTGTCATGAATATGAGTCACAATTGGTTGTACTTCAATCGAGGGGAGTGATGATGAGAAATATGATAGCGACACCAGAGTTTGATTATGATCAGCATCACTATTCTGACCAACAAAATTGGAGTAGTAGACGGCAACAGAAAAAGAGCTATCATTTTCGGCTTGGAGTACAAAACTTCCAGAGTAGAAGAAGGACTCTCCTACAGTTGGAACACCTTTAAATTCAAGACTCATTACACATATGCCAGATTGACCATTATAATCAAAACTGAGAGAGACGATGTCAACATTATCACGTTTGACTGTAGTAATTGAATAACTAGAATCATTACCATATTGATTAAAAATCACATCTTCAGTACTATCAGCAGTAGAAGCTGAAACTGGAGCAGCTACTGCATTTGCAATGATTGAACTGGTTAAGATAAATACAAGAATTCCAAATAGAATTTTCTTATCCATTAGGATATCTTCGAAATTGCATTTTAAAAGCCTGTCCATGAATTTAAGCGAATAGAACATTTCAGGAAACCGTTAAGTAAGAACTGATTTGTTTAAAATGCTCTAACCTTTAGAAGTAGCAACAACGTATAGATTCCCGTCGTCCTTATATCCAAAATATCAGTTCAATCTCTTATTGAAATATCCATCGAGTGGGAGTTTTTTGAAAATCAGTATCATCCTCGAATTTCCAAGCTAGAACTTTTGCTGGTACTACTTTCCAAAATGGGGCTGGATGAAGCATTTCATACTTTCGCTGATAATCTTCTTGGACCCTACTGACCAAGTCTTTATCAGTCTCAACCTCTACTTTACCCTCAACAATAACAACAAATTCAGCACTTTCGGTATGGACGACCACCTGAGGATTAGCTCTGATATTTTTTGCCTTTCTGGTTTTAGGACCCCCTCCAAAGTAGAATTTCTCTTCCAACCAACTACCCCAGACAGGGGTGCTATGTGGTCTACCATCCGGATAGGTTGTACTCAACCAGTAATTTTTCAGATCTCTCATCTGATCTTCTACAAATTGCCAGTCAAGTAAGCCCTCAGCAGTGGTTTCAATGCCATAATCCTCGATATGCGGTCTTGATCGTTGTTTCATGACAATTATCACCTTTCACAGATATAAAACCCTTAGGACTTTACCATATCCCTCTCAGGATACTGGATATTCGGATTTTATAGACAAAATTGAGTAAGTTAATTTTCTTTTAGAGAGACTGATTGGGGAGAAGGACAATTTTATATGTCGTAAAATAGATAGCTGATTTGTAAGAAGGGCAATGAGGTCTGCCTGATAACTAAACCGCAGAAATGCTGATGACTTCTACTAAACTACAAATAGTTAGGAGTCAAAATGATGTTACCAATTTTACTAGTCGGATTAGGTGGATTTGTCGGAGCAATCCTGAGGTATCTCGTAAGTGGTGTGGTGCAAACCCACTTTCATGATTTCCCAGCAGGAACCTTTGTGGTTAATTTTATTGGTTCCTTCGTGTTAAGTGTCCTGATGTATGGATCAGAGTACAAGGGTTTTCTCTCGGAAGAAAGTAGAATTTTTCTCACCATTGGATTACTGGGTTCTTTCACAACCCTATCAAGTTTTAATTATGAAACCTTCAAATTACTTGAACAAAATCAGGTAGGACTGATGCTGATTAATATCTTTTGTAATGTTATTTTAGGACTGGGTGCCGTATATATGGGAAGAGCAGTTATTATGAGGTGGAATTCATGAACGATACCAAGGAAATTGTACTACTCAAGATATATATCGGAGAATCTGATCATTATCATGGCAAACCACTTTACAAGTATATTTTGGAATATCTCAAAGCCAATGGAATTGCAGGTGCTACGGTCTTTAGAGGGATATCGGGTTTTGGTAAAACCAGTATTATCCATACCAGTTCCATACTAAGATTATCTACGGATTTGCCAATTCTAATCGAGGTCGTGGATGAGAAGGAAAAGATCAATGATGTACGAGATGAGATAACTGGCTTCATGAAAGAGGGATTGATCACTGAGGAAAAGGTATCAGTAGTTTTCTATCAGGGAAATGCGCAAAAAGAGTGATGAGAACCGCCGAGAAAAATCTGCTTACCCAGAAACATTCAGATGGATGTTGCTTTGGATTACTTCTCAAGAAATATATCTGTGGCTAACTGATTGAAGAATTCATCCACATCAGTTGTCTTCTTGCCCATATTCAGATTTTTTACCATCTGATCGTAATCTGTATAATGTTTGAATTGAGTGATAAATTCATTCATTTTCTCTCTGGCTAAAAATGTAGTGCCATCGAGAATATAGCAGAGAATAAAATTATCAAATGACCGTAGCAGAATTGAGTAACTTTGATGCTCGATTCGTTCAATCATTCCTTCATTATGGAATGCCTCTCCCATAGCGCTACTAATTGTTGAGAGATAACCAGCAATTACTTGATCCGGCACCTTCTCAAATTCAGTATTGAAGATAATTGAACACAAACTTGTGCCATGCTCAGATAACAGCAGGAGCATGATGGGATTAGCTTGTTCCAACTCCATCTTTGATATATTGGAAGTAATCATCTGATGGATCAATTGTTCAAAATCTTTGAATTCCAAATCACCAAGTAAATCTTGATTGTCCGATATCTCTTGCTCAATTTGGATCATTTTACTGTAGAATTGATCCTGATGTTTTGATATAAAATGATAATAAGAATCTAAGCCATATTCTTTGGATATTTCCAAACTTCGTTGCAGTAACTTCGAGCTTTGATCATATTTCCCTTGAAAGAGATAAAGTTCTGATTTGAGAACCAATGATTGGATCAGTGTCGTTATTGAATTTTTTTCCAGACCGAGAGAACTCAAGGTACTGAGATTTTCTTCAATTTCATTGAGAATTTCCTCAACTCCAGTTTGCCGGTATTCATCTAGTAGAAAATCAGAATAGGTAATGAGGAGATCTGCCCGGAGCTCTACATCACCCTCATTGGATTGTAATAAGTCAAGAATAATGGAGATTCCTCTTCCACGATGTGTCAAACGATAACTGGAGATATAGAATTTTGCCTCGAAATATTTAACCTTGAATTTAATATCATCACTCTCAATTTGATCAAGTTCTTTGAGTTCCTTGATATATTGACTGGCCTTGTTATACTCTTCCAGTTGAGTGTAGAGTACACTCAGATTACCAATTACCGATACAGCAATTTGAAGGTCCTTCCATTGTTTCAATTTTCCATACGCAATCGATAGATAGGACTCTGCTTCCTCATATTTTTGTAATTTTGTATATAGTAAGGCGAGATTGTTTCTGGTAAATAACTCAGTTTTCATATCATGATGATTGATTGAGAGCTCTAATGTTCTTAGAAACGCAGTTTCAGCTTCATCAAATAATCCTTTTAATTCGTAGACTACCCCAATATTGCCCATTGCCATTATCAAATTATTGGTGATTTGATGGGCTTCAAATACATCCCGGGCAAATTGAAAATGGACTAAGGCATCTGATAATTTACCCATTTTCATATATGCCAAGCCGAGATTTAACCGTAACATTGCAGAATGAACCTCTCGGAGACCTAAGAGTTGATTTTTACCTAACGCATCCTTCAGATAGTCAATTGCGGAGGTATAATCCTGCAATCCAATCATTGTCATTGCCAAATTATTCAATGAGCTGATAATTTGTTTCTGATTATCCAGATCTTGGAATAACTTCATAGCCTGAAGATAATAAGGAAGACTACTTCTCAATTCATGAAGTTCTGTAAGAGTCCGGGCATATTGTATAGAGGCATATGCCTTCAAAAATGGATACATTTCTATTTTATCAGTATCCAGGATCGCATAAAATTCTGATTTGCATGTTGTAAGTTGATGTTGATTGAGAAAGAGATTGGCTTTACTAATCTTGAAGATAAGTTGATAAAAAACTGATCCAATTTTTTCAGGATCAAGACGATCTATTATAGGTTTCAATTCCTCAACTTCATGATTTCTTGAAAGAATAAATGCAGTCAGTATTGATTTAATCGAAGAAAGAATCTGATCAGATTTAGTATCCAATGAATGAAGTTGATCTAAAGCAGTATCAAACTCTTCTAACTGGATTAAATTATATATCTCTTCAATTTGCCTTTGGACTTCGAAAACATGTAAATTTTGATTTTCTTGTTGTAAAGATATGGGAAAATCGGGATTTGGTGATATCTCATATATACTCCAGTTTGACATAAATCTCACCATCAAATTAGTTTTCCGACCAATATTTTCGACGGATAATGGGGACAAGGACTATTAACCCAAATAAAGTAATTGGAAGTAGATTTGATGGAGATTTAACTGTTTCCGTACTAGTTACAGTAACCAGTTGAGATGATGACTCAATAAATACATCACCTAGCGTGTTATCCATGATATTATTGTCTGATAAAGTGATATTATTAGATCCATTAATTTTGACACCATACGCCGCATTTGTGACAATCGTATTTTGAACAAAAATGCTATCATTGACTCTCTCAAGTTCAATACCATGTTCCAAATTATTGTAGATAGTATTATTATAGGCTTCGAGACCCATAATCTCATGAGCATAGACCCCATCACCTTCGTTATGGTGGATACTATTATTCAGTAAGAGATTGTAATGGCTAGGGTTCATCAATATTCCTCCTGCTAAATGACTATTCAAATGAAGTCCGTCTAAATTTGTATCGACTGGATTATACCCATTATATGATATTGTATTAAACTTGTACTGGGTATAGAGTGAACCCATTGAATGTACTCCAAAATCACTATTATGGCTGATCAAATTATCTTCAACACGATTATAATTCGATTCTCTAACCAAGATCCCCACACCAAAATTATCTTGGATAATATTACCAGTTATATTATTATGTGGACTTGGATTCATCAAAATTCCACCAGCAAGATGACTTGATAAGCTCAGAGACTCTAAATAAGACAGACCGTTTTGGGTGACGGTATTATTGATGATGCGATTGCTAGGAGACTCTTGAAATCTAATAGCAGTTTCCTGATTCTGCGTAACCGTATTGTTGATGATGGTATTATCAGTACTATTTACGAAATGGATACCGTAATTATTCTCAGATATTGTAGAATTAGCGATCACAGCATTCTCAACATTTTCAAAATAAATACCAGCAGAACTACCACCTGATATTAAACTATTATTAATAATAAAATAGACCGTTGTATCTTTGATATTAACCTGAATTGGATTGCCTGCCGTAATACTTAACTCAAGATAATATGGATCTGCATCCGTTCCAGATCCAGGCCAATTAAATTCATTAGCAGTTATGTTGAATTCATCATTACCCACAATGGAAATAGCCTGAGTTGTTAAATCTACACTAATGGAACTAGGAGAACTGACTGAACTCGCTCCTGTTGGAATGAAAGTAAAAAATAGAGTAATTAGTAAGATCATAGCCAATGAAATCCATTTCTGGCGGCAATGCAGGGACATAAGAACGGAGTTCGCAAGTTTATTTAAAAGAGTATAGTGACAGTAATGTAATATCAGTAGTAATTTTTCATGCATACTCGCATGAGTTTGGAGAAAATCTGTAGACAAGAACAATATTTATTTTATCAGAGTAATCAGAGGATACTTTGCGGTGGTAATATAGATCCTCTAGATAATAAGATACTGCAGATTTTATTTTTGAATGCACGAGCAACGAACCGGGAAATTGCAGAGAGTATTGATTTATCGGTAAGTGCCGTGCATAAAAGGATCAAGGCTCTAGAGGAAGACAAGATTATTACGAGATATATTGCCAGACCAAGTATTCTTGCAATCAATTCGATCCCTATGGTGATGATCGGACGAACAAAAGTGGCAATTGATGAAGCACTTTCAGAACTCGGTGCTCATGACTGTATTTTCGGTATTTCTGTGGCAAGTGGGAATATTTTGTATATCTCAATCATGTTACGTAATATTAGCGAATTGCAACAGATCACCACTTTTGTGACCTCCACCGCAGATCTGGAAGATCCCATTATTGGAATCGTACACGAACAATACCAGGAAAATCCAGTTCAATTATCTGAGTATGAATTGAAGATCATCAAATCATTGAATCAGGATGCGAGGAAATCACTCAATGCAGTAGCAGATGAGATTGGATCCTCCGTTAAAACCGTGAAGAAAAATCTTGATACCATGATTAAAGAGCAGAAAGTTAATTTTACCATACAATGGGCTCCACTCTACCGCGAGAGTTTCGTATCAGTACTCCATATCACCACATCTCAAGAAATGGATGTTAACATCCATATTAGACAACTCTACAAGAAATACGATAGTAATATGATAGTTTGTGTTGCATTTGCCAATGTTCCTAATTTCATTTTACTTGAACTCTGGACGCAAACACCTCGTGAATCACAGCAAATCGTCAATGACTTGCAAGTAATTTATCCTGAGGTAATTCCCCATATATTGCTGTCCATCCACTGGTATCCCAATTGGATGGATGCGATGGTGCAGAATATCACATAATAGTAGATTCATCAAGTGAACTACCCCGCCCTGAAGGACGAGGGTCTTCCTGTCGTTTTAGATAAGGGGATTCCGATTTTTCAACCACAGTGGAAAATAAATGGGAATTATTTTCCCAATCTTTGCAATCAACTGAGAATATGAGGAAATATTATCTCAACTTGAGATCAATTTGAGATCGGGAAATATTAGCGGTTCAATAATATCGACCAGATCTATTATTAGTTGGGAGATCAATCGTTCCCATAAATTTTCGCAATTGGAGAACATTCTCTTATATTATACTTTCCCGATAGTATACTTGGGACAGGTACTGTCTCATAGGTGTAATTATGGAAACCTCACACATTGAAACCGGAAAATTCATACAGACAGAAAAGAATACCTCGTATTTTGGGTTAACTGGTGTTGAACCCGAGAGAGCCTCACGAATCGTCGGATTCAGTTGGATACTTATGTTCGTTTTGGCAATCCCTACAGTGCTCCTGGTGCTGGAAAAGTTAGTTATCAAGGGAGATACGGCTCGTTCAATACAGAATATCAAGGAAAAT
>Ga0102944_1000057_pt1 | contig 84100 bp, 76 predicted proteins | sample SalPonD_shore_MG_FD_78172 | JGI IMG/M metagenome (GOLD analysis project Ga0102944, IMG submission 78172) | Salt pond soil microbial communities from South San Francisco under conditions of wetland restoration - Salt Pond MetaG... | ecosystem: Environmental > Aquatic > Marine > Intertidal zone >... | reverse complement strand
TATCCTCTACCGGGAAAAGGGGTTTCAGCTCACCGGCCAGGAAGGCTGGGTCAACCTCCAGGACGACAAGGGCCGCGTCGGCGACGCCAAGTACCGCATCGACGAAGGCCACATTCACGGCTCGGCGGGTGAGGCGAAGTTTCAGAGCCGGACCCACTCCACCTATCGCGACGTAGCCTTCACCACATGCGACCTGGACCACGAGGACTGGTGGCTCAACGCCGGGCACCTGCGCATCGACCGGGCCGCCAACGAAGGCGTCGCGACGAACGCTTGGCTGAGCTTCTACGGCGTGCCGCTGTTTTACACGCCCTATCTCAACTTTCCGGTCACCGACGCACGCAAGTCGGGCTTCCTGGCGCCGGGCCTGGGCTGGTCGACCCGCTCCGGCAACAGCTTCGAGCTGCCCTATTACTGGAACATCGCGCCCAACTACGACATGACACTGACGCCCCGCTATATGACCCGGCGCGGCCTGCTGTTGGGGACCGAGTTCCGCTACCTGGAGCCGTCGGTGGAAGGCGAAATGACCTTCGACTATCTGCCCAACGACAACCTCTACGGCCAGGACCGCTGGCTGGTCCGGCAGCATCATCTGTTCCACCCCGGGGAGCATTTCCGCGCGGAGCTCGACTACAACGAAGTCAGCGACAAGGAGTACCTGGACGACTTCGGCAACCAGTTCGACGACCTCTACCGCCAGCGCCTGGAGAGCACCGGCACCCTCTCTTATGCCGCCGACACCTGGGACCTGGGCGCCCAGTGGCAGCGCTGGCAGGTGCTCGACCGCAGCCTCAGCCATCGCAACTATCCCTACGAGCGCCAGCCCCAGGTCGTCTTCGACTACCAGCCCGACAGGCTGCCCGGCGGCTTCGACCTCCGCCTGGACACGGAAGCGGTGCGCTTCACTCACGTGGAGTCCCAGCTCCGCGACACGGGCCGGCGCTTCGACTCGAGCGCGAAGCTGAGCTATCCGATCCGCGACCTGGGCTACTTCCTGGAGCCGGCGGTCGGCTACCGCTACACCACCTATCAGCTGGACCGGCCCGATCCCGCGGCCCCGGAGTCGCCCAGCCGGCACCTGCCTTACTACAGCGTGGACGCGGGGCTGATCTTCGAGCGCAACTTCGAATGGTTCGACACCCCCCTGCAGCAGACCCTGGAGCCGCGGCTGTTCTACGCCTACGTGCCCGAGCGGCAGCAGGACGAGCTGCCGGTGTTCGACACCACGGAGCCGAATCTCACGATGAGCCGGCTGTTGCAGGTCAACCGCTTCAGCGGTGCCGACCGCATGGGCGACCTGAACGCGCTGACCTACGCCCTGACGTCGCGTTTCCTGGACCGGGGCGACGGCCAGACCTATCTCACCGTCTCCGCCGGTCAGCGACACTACTTCTCGGCCCGGCACGTACAGCTCAGCGCGAACGCCCCGCCGGAGACGCATTCCCTGTCCGACTACCTGTTCGAGCTGCGGGCCAACCTGCCTGCCGGCCTGACCCTGCGCTGGGACTACTCCGCCAGCCCCTATCAGTCGGGGTTCGAGCAGAACCAGATCTCCGCCCAGCTCAAGCCGGCCCCGAACGTGGTGCTCAACGCGGACTACCGGGTCAAGTGGGAGAACGGCCAGCGGCAGCGGGAACAAACGTCCGGCAGCTTTGTCTTTCCGGTAAGCGACGGGATCGAGCTCTTCGGCGGCGCCGCTTACTCTTACCTGTACAAACGCGATCTGGAGCGGTTCGGGGGCCTGGAGTACAGCACCTGCTGCTGGGCGGCGCGGGTCGTGCACCGGCTGTATCTGAACGATTTCAATGACATCCCGGGGTCCGACTACAGCCGTGAAACCATGTTCGAGTTCGAGTTCAAGGGTCTCGGCGGCATCGGTGATACAATCTCGGAATTTTTGCAGAGCGCCGTCCCCGGCTACAGGCAGAGGTATTAGCGTGGTAAACGTGCGTGTTTTCAATATCCTGGCCCTTGTCGCCCTCGCCCTGGCGGCGAACCTCGTGTCGCCCGTGCGGGCCTACGCCGTCCAGAACCTCGACCGCATCGTGGCCGTGGTCAACGACGACGTGGTGCTGGCCTCCGAGCTCAAGGATGAAATGCGGGATGTGCGCGACCAGTTGCACAACCGCAACGTGCCGGTGCCGCCGGAGGACCGGCTCCGCCGCCAGGTCCTGGAGCGGCTGGTAATGATGCACCTGCAGCTCAACGAGGCGGACAAGCAGGGCATAACCGTGGACGACGCCACCCTCAACGCCGCGGTTCAGCACGTCGCCGACCAGAACAACATGACCCTCTCGCAGCTGCGGGACGCCATGGCCTCTCAGGGCATGGACTTCGCCGACTTTCGCAACCGCATGCGCAAGGAGATCAAGATCTCCCGCGTGCGCCAGAAGGAGGTTTCCCAGCGCGTCAACGTCAGCAGCCAGGAGATCGATCAGTTCCTGCAGCAGCAACGGGCCCACGGCAAGGGCTACGAGTACCATCTGCGCCACATTCTCATCTCCATCCCCGAGGCGGCCTCCCCCAGCGAAGTGGAGGCCGCCCGCAAGGAGGCTGACCAGATCCACAAGCGGGTCACCGCCCAGGGTGCCAACTTCGGCGCCGTGGCGGCGGCGCGATCGGACAGTCAGACGGCCCTGGAGGGCGGCGACCTGGGCTGGCGCGAGGCCGGCCGGCTGCCCACCCTGTTCGCCGACCGGGTGCCGAACATGCAGGTGGGCGAGGTGAGCAACGTGATCCGCAGCCCGAGCGGCTTCCACATCATCAAGCTGGTGGACCGGCGGGCCAGCGAACGGCACGTAATCGAACAGACCCACGTCCGCCATATCCTGATCAAGACCAACGCCGTGGTCTCCGACGAGGACGCCCGGAACCGGCTGGAGTCACTGCGCCGGCGGATCAAGGCCGGCGAGTCCTTCGAGAAGCTGGCGCGGGCCAACTCCGACGACAGCGGCAGCGCGTCCCAGGGCGGCGATCTGGGCTGGGTGAATCCGGGCACCATGGTGCCCCATTTCGAGCGCGTCATGAAGCAGCTCCCCAAGGGCGATATCAGCCAGCCGTTCGAGACCCGCTACGGCTGGCATATCGTGCAGGTGCTGGGCCGGCGCAAGCATGACGCCACCCAGGAGGTGGAGCGCAACAAGGCGGCCAACCAGATCCACCAGCGCAAGACCGAGGAGCAGACGGAGCAGTGGCTGCGGCGCCTGCGCGACGAGGCGTACGTGGACTACCGGCTGGACCAATGAATGGCGACCTGCCGCGGATCGCGCTGACCCCTGGCGAGCCCGCCGGCATCGGGCCGGAGCTCGCCGTTGCCATTGCCCAGCGTGAGCTCGCCGCCCAGCTGGTCGCGGTGGCGGACCCGGAGCTGCTGCGCCGGCGCGCGCGCATGCTGGGGCTGGCACTGGAGATTGCGCCGTTCGACCCGGAGGCGCCGCTGACGCGTCACCGGACCGGCAGCCTGCAGGTCGCTCCGGTGAAGCTCGCCGCCGAGTCCAGCCCCGGCAGGCTGGATCCGGCCAACGCGGACTACGTGCTCGCCACCCTGCGCCAGGCGGCCGTCGGCTGCCTGGAGGGGCGTTTCGACGCCATGGTGACCGCGCCGGTCAGCAAAGCCGTCATCAACGACGCCGGCCACCCCTTCACCGGTCACACCGAATTCCTGGCGGCCCTGACCGAGGCGCCGATGCCGGTGATGATGCTCGCCGCCGGCGACCTGCGCGTGGCTCTGGCCACGACTCATCTGCCATTGCGCGCGGTCAGCGACGCCCTGACCCGGGAGCGGCTGGAGGCGGTCTCCCGGATCCTGCACCGGGACCTGGGCGAGCGCTTCGGTATCGACCGGCCGCGGATCCTGGTCTGCGGCCTCAACCCCCACGCGGGCGAAGGCGGCCACCTGGGCGACGAAGAACGTACGGTCATCGAGCCCGTGCTCGATCGCCTGCGCGGCGAAGGGATGGACTTCGTCGGCCCGCTGCCGGCCGACACCGTGTTCACGCCCCGGCACCTCGAGGGCGCAAGCGCCGTGCTGGCCATGTACCACGATCAGGGGCTCCCCGTACTGAAGTACGCCGGCTTCGGCCACGCCGTCAACATCACGCTGGGACTGCCCATCATCCGCACCTCGGTGGACCATGGCACCGCCCTCGATCTGGCCGGCACCGGCCGCGCGGACGCCGGCAGCCTGATGGCGGCCCTTGATGCCGCCATCGACCTGGTTCGGCGCAGCCGGGCATGAGCTACCGGGCCAAGCGGCGCTTCGGTCAGAACTTCCTCACCGACGCGCACGTGGTGGAGCGCATACTTGCCGCGCTGGCGCCGTCCCCCGACGATGCCGTGGTGGAGATCGGGCCCGGTCTCGGCGCGCTGACCGCCCCCCTGCTGAAGCACCTCGAGCGCCTGCGGGTGATCGAGCTGGACTGGGACCTGGCGGCAAGGCTCGAGACACGGCTCGGCGGCGCCGGCGGGAAGCTGAAAATCATCCGCGAGGATGCCCTCGAGGTGGATTTCGCGGCGCTGGCCGGCACCGAGCGGCTGCGGGTGATCGGCAACCTCCCGTACAACATTTCCACGCCGCTGGTCTTTCATCTGCTGGACGCGCTGCCGCATATCAGGGACATGCACTTCATGCTGCAGAAGGAGGTGGTGGACCGCATGGCAGCGGAGCCGGGCTCCAAGCGTTACGGGCGCCTGTCGGTGATGGTGCAGTACGCCTGCGCAGTGGAGCCCCTGTTCGACGTGCCGCCGGGCGCCTTCCGCCCGCCGCCCAAGGTCACTTCTTCCATCGTGCGGCTGGTGCCTCACGAGAGCCCGCCGGTGCAGCTGACCGATCGGAGTGCGCTGGACACGGTGGTGGCACGGGCCTTCGGCCAGCGGCGCAAGACCCTGCGCAATGCTTTGTCGGGGCTGCTCGACGCCGAAGCCATCGAAGCGGCCGGCATAGACCCCGGTGCCCGGGCCGAGACCCTGGACCTGGCGGCATTCGCGCGGCTTGCGGATGCGGTGGTTGATCGACGGTCGTTCCGGGCCTGTTCCGCCGAGCCCTGCGATGCTCGGCCAGCCAGAGGGCGAAAAGGACCCTCCGATAAACGGTTGGGGTAACGGCTCGCTCCTTATGGCTTCGAACGGGGCTGCGGCCCGCGGCGGCGTAGGTCGGACGGGCTTGCCGTCCGACAGCCTGCTTCATCGACAAGCGTGTCGGCGGTGCCGACCTACGAGCCTCATTGGGGCTCCCACGCATGTTATCGGAGTTCCCTTCGGTGGAGGTGCTCCCGGGCGTTGTCGAAACGGTGTTCCCTGCCGTTTGCCGCGCCGAGCATCGCAGCGATTGGCGGGGGAATGGGCCGCCATTCTTTCGGTTCCTTTCTTGGGCGCACAAGAAAGGAACTCGGCCGCCGCAAGGCGGACGAAAACCAGGATGTAGGAGCCCGGCTTCGCCGGGCGATGCGGACAGCGGAATCGCCCGGCGAAGCCGGGCTCCTACTAGCCATAATGCCAGCAACGTTAGTAAGCTAATCCCCGAGAGCGCGTGCATCAGCCAATAAGGGGCCTCCATGGCCGATTACAAACATATCCTCATCGCGGTCGACCTGACGCCGGAATGCGACGCCGTCAGCAGCCGGGCCGTGGACCTGGCCAGGCACTACGGCGCCGATCTGAGCCTGCTGCACGTGGTGGAGAACATGCCGGTGGAACCCGGCAACGAGCTGATGATCCCGCCCGCGACGACGGTGGAATCGGAGCTGCTGGAGCATGCGGAGCGGCGGCTGCGGCAGCTGGGACAGAAGCTGGGCGTCGACCCCGAGCGCCAGCACGTCACCGTCGGCCAGACCAAACGCGAAATCGTCTACTTCGCCGAGGAGGAGGACGTGGACCTGATCGTGGTGGGCAGCCACGGGCGGCACGGGCTGGCGCTGCTGCTCGGTTCCACGGCCAATGCCGTGCTCCACGGCGCACCCTGCGACGTGCTCGCAGTACGTATTTAGTCTGAACCGTGTTGGCCGGCGAACCGGGCCCGACGCCCGATCAGTTGATGTAAGGCAGCGCCGCGCTGACCGCGACACCGATCAAGACAGAAACGGCCACCCAGGCCATCAAGTCCGGCTTCCGTACACGACGTTTCTGTAAAGACATCCCCGCAATCCCTGTTGTTTTGTCGTTTTGCCGGCGAAACAGCGCTGCTGCCGGTCAGGTTTTTCCCTTTATTGTGTCGTGAAAAATAGCATATTCAAATAATTACGTACTGTGAAGGAGCGCACAACTTCAATGCCGCTCCGTAAGTGTCCGGAATGGCCGTCGGGGCGCGTTCCGTTGCGGAACTGTTTCACGCCGCCCGACCCATCGCTACAATACTAACGGCCGCCGCCGCGTCGTCTTCTTCGGGGCACGGCCCGCCGAAAGCCGCGACGTGCGCAGTAACCGCAAATGCATCGTTCTTGAGGACATCATGACCGCGAACACCCCGCCATTGCAGGGTCTGGCCGCGCTCGGGCAGAGCGTCTGGTACGACAATATCCACCGGCAGCTCATCTCGTCCGGCGCTCTGCAGCGCATGATCGAGGAAGACGGGCTCAGCGGCGTCACGTCGAACCCGTCCATCTTCGAGAAGGCCGTGACCGGCAGTGACGAGTACGATGGCATCATTGCCGAGGCGCTGGCCGCGGGCCTCGAAGATCCCGAATCGCTGTTCGTGCGCCTCGCCGCCGCCGACATCGCCGCCGCCGCCGATGTGCTGCGCCCCGTTCACCGCGCCAGCGGCGGACGCGACGGTTTTGTCAGCATCGAGGTATCGCCCCTGCTGGCGGACGATACCGAGGCGACCGTCACCGAGGCCAGGCAGCTGCACCGCCTGCTGGATCGTCCCAACGTCATGATCAAGGTGCCCGGCACTCGTGCCGGCATCGGTGCCATCCGCACGCTCATCGCCGACGGCATTCCGGTGAACGTGACCCTGCTGTTCTCGATCCAACGTTATCGGGACGCCGCGGAAGCCTATCTCGAAGGGCTCGAGCAGCGGCTGGCAGCGGGCCGGCCGCTGGAAGGGATTGCCTCGGTGGCCAGTTTCTTCGTCAGCCGCCTGGACGGCGCCGTGGACCCAATACTGTTTTCCGCCGCACCGGAACTGGTCGGCCAGGCGGCTATTGCCAATGCCAGGGCTGCCTACAATCACTTCCTCGGCGCCGTCGCATCCGAGCGCTTTCAGCGCCTCGCGCGGGCCGGAGCCCAGCCCCAGCGCCTGCTCTGGGCCAGTACCAGCACCAAGAATCCCGACTTTCCCGACACGCTGTATGTGGAAGCGCTCGCCGGGCCCGACACCGTCACCACGCTGCCGCCCGCGACCTACGACGCATACCGGGATCATGGCCGGCCCGAGCCGCGCCTGCAGTGCAGCCAGCGGGAAGTGGAGGCGATACTCTCGGCGCTGGCCGAGGCCGGCATCGATCTGGAGGCCACGACGGACCGGCTCGAGCGCGACGGGGTGGAGGCTTTCGTCGCCTCCTACCGCAATCTCCTGCAAGCCGTGACGGACAAGGCCGACAGCCTCGGCCGCGCCAGCGCCTGAGGGGCAGCCCGGCGGCCGGTATCGTGTCCACCCGCCAGGTTGCGGAAGCGATGGAACATCAGCAGCGGTACAGCGTCGACATCGAAGTGGAGCCGGCCTATCTGGAGGAACAGTCCGTCCCCCGCCGCGACCGCTATGTCTTCTCTTATGCCATCACCCTCCGCAACTCGGGCACGATAGCCGTGCAGCTGCTGCGCCGGCACTGGATCATCACCGACGCCAACGGCCACGAGCGCGAGGTCCGCGGGGAAGGCGTCGTCGGCGAGCAGCCGTATCTCAGGCCGGGAGAGGACTTCCGCTATACCAGCGGCGCCATCATCGAGACCCCGGTGGGTACCATGCGCGGCAGCTACCAGATGCTGGCTGACGATGGCGCGCTCTTCGACGCCAGCGTCGATCCGTTCACACTGGCCATACCGCGCACGTTACACTGACCAGATCAGTACCTCGGAACGCCCCGGCAGGCATTGCACGGATCGATGCGGGGCGGTCAGCGAACGGGCGGCTGAGCGCCGTCCGACCGGACCCGCAAACACGGGATGTTGGGAGCTAGCTATAGGTGGCCATTTACGCGATCGGCGACATACAGGGCTGCTACGATTCGCTGCGGCGGCTGCTGGATCTGATTCGCTTCGACCCGAGCGCGGATCGGCTCTGGTTCACCGGCGATCTGGTCAACCGCGGTCCGGACTCGGCGGCCGTGGTCCGCTTCGTGCGCGACCTGGGGGAGCGGGCCGTGACCGTCCTGGGAAACCACGATCTGCACCTGCTCTCCATCTGGACCGGGCAGACCCGCATGCGCCGCAAGGACAGCCTGCGCGACCTGCTGAGCGCCCCGGACGCCGATGAGCTCATGCACTGGCTGCGCCGCCGACCGCTGCTCCACCTGGACAATGGGCTGGGGTACGTGCTGGTACACGCCGGCATCTATCCGGGCTGGGACCTGGCGGAGGCCCGCAAGCGCGCCGCCGAGGTCGAGCACGCGCTGAGCGGCCCCGATTACGACGCCTACTTCGCGAACCTCTACGGTAACCGGCCGGAGCTGTGGGACCCGGAGCTGCGCGGTGCCGACCGGCTGCGCTTCATTACCAACGCCTTTACCCGCATGCGCTACTGCACCGCCGACAGCCGGCTGATGCTGGACTACAAGGGCGCCATCGACGGCCGCCCCACGGGCTACATCCCATGGTTCGACGTGCCCGGCAGGATGCCGCCTCCGCCCGGCATGACGGTGGTCTTCGGCCACTGGTCGACCCTGGGCTTCATACACCGGGACGATATCCTGGCCCTGGATACCGGCTGCCTGTGGGGTGGCGAGCTCACCGCCGCACGCCTGGACGGCCCCCTGGCACGACACTCACTGCCCTGCGACGCGGTCATGGAGCCGCGTCCCGAGTACGACTGACCGACGGGAGAACCATGCACCGCCGAACAATCCGAACCGGCCTGACACTGACCGGCCTGCTGGCTCTGACCGTGGGCCTTGCGCCGGCGCTGGCGGCCGATACCGTCAGCTGGGAAATGCCGATCGCGTTTTCGTCGTCCCTGCCGGGACTGGGCATGCCTGCCAAGTACGTCAGCGACCGGGTGGCGGCCATGAGCGACGGGGCGATGCAGCTCAACGTGCATCAGCCCGGCGATCTGGTTTCGCCGTTCAAGATCCTCGGCGCGGTCGACTCGGGCAAGGTGGCGGCGGGCTATACCTGGCTCGGCTACGAGCGGCAGCGGATACCGGCCGCACCGTTGTTCTCCGGGGTCCCGTTCGGCCCCAAGCCCTGGGCGTTCATGGCTTGGTACTACCAGGGCCCCGGCCACCGCCTGCTCCAGGAGGTGATTGCCAACAAGGGCTACAACGTCCACGCTGAGCTCTGCGGCATTGTCGGGCCTGAGACCGCGGGCTGGTACAGCCATCCCATCAACAGCCTGGAAGACTACAAGGGTCTGAAGATTCGCTTCGGCGGCCTTGGCGGCGATGTCCTCAGGAAGCTCGGCGCCGACGTGAGCACGATCCCGGCCAGCCAGCTCATCGAGGCCATCAAGAGCGGCCGGATCCAGGCCACGGAATTCTCGCTGCCGGTCATCGACCGGATCATCGGACTGGACAAGGCACTCAAGCACAACCTGTTTCCCGGCTGGCATCAGCCCTTCGCGGCCCAATACCTGCTCGTCAACGACGACCGCTGGCGCCAGCTCAGCGATCCCCAACGCGCCATGCTGGAAACCGTCTGCACGGCCGCCACGTCGCGAGCGCTGGCCCAGTCCGAGTATAAGGAAGGCAAGACCCTCGAGGCGTTCAGGAAGGAAGGCGTCGACATCCGCACGATCCCGGTGTCGGTGCTCAAGCAGCTGAAGTCGGTGACCGAGGACATCCTGGCCAGGGAGGCCGATCAGGACGCTGACTTCAAACGCGTTTATGCAAGCCAGCGCGCCTTCCAGAAGCAGTACGACAGCTGGGAGCGCCTGGGCTACTTGCCGCCGCAGCTGGACGAGGAATAGCCGATCGGTGCCTTGGGCCGGGTACCCGGGCGACGCTTGGCGGCTCCGCCGTGGCGCCGCGCTGCTGGGAGGCGGTCGGGCCCTGAACGGGCGCGGACAGTCGCGAGCCGTCGGGGCCGCTGATCTTCCCGGAGGTGCAGCCGGTGCTCAGCGCAGCCAGCCGGTGAGCGTCAGCAGGGCGATGAGCGCGATCCAGATCATGGCGCTGCGTATGATGAGCGAGCGCGCCTCGCGCAGCGTGTCTTCGAGTATGTCCACGTCCTCGCGGCTGACCGGCAGACCCAGTGCCCCCATGCCGGCGCCGATCAGCACGGCGCGTTGGCTTTCCGAGAAGAACCCGCGGGCGGCGTTCCAGCCGTGGAACGACTCGACGAAGCGGCCCACCAAAGCGAACGAAAGCGCCGCCCCCCGGGCCGGGAGCCAGGCGGTAAGCCAATTGAACGTTTCCACGGCGCCGCTGAAACCGGGCCCGGCATTGGCGTGCTGGGCGGCGAACTCACGGCAGAGATGCCCGAGGCGGAACAGCACAGGCCCGACCGGCCCGAGCACCGCCAGCCAGAAGACCGGTCCGAACAGGCGCTCGTGGGCGCGCACGAACACGCCTTCCAGCGCCAGGCCCGGCAGCGCGTGGTCGGGCATGTCGTCGCCTTTGCGCTCCGCCAGCCAAGCGGCCTGTTCCCGCGCCTGCTCGAGGTCCCCGGCCCGCCACGCGGTCACGAAACGCTCCAGATGATCGTCGACCCGGCTCGGCCCGAACGCGAACAGCAGGGCCAGCGTACCGAGCACCAGCTCACCGAGACCGAGCAGCCAATCGCCGGCGGCCAGCTGGACCAACAGCACGACGATACCGATCGGGGCGAGGACGAGCACGAGCCCGCCCAGCCCGTCCCAGATTCGGACGCGGCTGAGCTGGCGCCGCATCCACTGCAGATAGCCACGGACGTAGGCCACGTTGCGAAAACCGTCCAGGCGGTCCGGGAACCGGTTGAGCCAGAGGCTGAGCAGCACTGCGATGAGGCGCATTTTCTTCTTTCCGTTCTTGAGGATACCGACTGCGGTGCCCGCGACGGCGGCTGCTGCCGTCGCGGAATCGCTAGCCTACATATTCCACGCCGTCACGGACGCTCGCAACCAGCCGATCCCAGTCGAACGCGGGCCCGGGATCCGTCTTGCGCTCCGGAGCGATATGGCAATGCCCCGTGATCCGTTCCGGCGTCAGCGCCGGGTAGGCGGCCAGCAGCGCACGGCAGAGCTCCACGAGCCGGCGGTACTGTGCCGCGGTGTAAGCCCGATCGTCGGTCCCTTCCAGCTCGATACCGACGGAAAAGTCGTTGCAGCGGCTGCGTCCCTCGTAGCTCGAGACCCCCGCATGCCAGGCACGCCGATTCAGGGGAACGAACTGGATCAGCTCGCCGTCGCGGCGGATGAACAGGTGCGAGGACACGTGAACGCCGGCGAGACCCTCGAAATAAGGGTGTCTCCCCGTATCCAGCCGATTGGCGAACAGATCGGGCACCCAGGGGCCGCCGAACTCCCCAGGGGGCAGGCTGATCCCGTGGATGACGATCAGCGAAATGTCCTCGGGATCGGGACGCTCGTCCTGGTTCGGTGACTCGATCTGCCGGGCCGCGCCCACCAGCCCGGTCGCCGGGTCGATGTCCATGTTCTGTGCCGTATCCATGCGGGCCGCCGGGATTCCTGCCGATCTACGGGTCATGCCGCCCGGTTTCTGAGCGGCAAGCGCCTGAATGATATCATGCGATCAACATATCGCACCGCCGCGGCGGTGCGTATCAGGTGGAGCCACGGGGAGAGCCGAACCCATGACTGAGCCGCGGCCACGGAACCGCCTGGCCAGGGAGACCAGCCCCTATCTGCTGCAGCATGCCGGCAACCCGGTGGACTGGCATCCCTGGGGCAGCGAGGCCCTGGAACTGGCCCGCCGGGAGGACAAGCCCATCCTGCTGTCCATCGGCTATTCCGCCTGCCACTGGTGCCACGTCATGGCCCATGAGTGCTTCGAGGATCCGGACATCGCAGCGGTCATGAACGAACGGTTCGTCAACATCAAGGTGGACCGCGAGGAACGACCGGACCTGGACAAGATCTACCAGCTCAGCCATCAGCTGCTGGCCCGACAGCCCGGCGGCTGGCCGCTGACGCTATTCCTCACGCCGGACCAGCTGCCGTTTTTCTCCGGGACCTATTTCCCGCCCGCGCCGCGCCACGGCCTGCCCGGCTTCCCCGAGCTGCTGGAACGGGTGTCGGCCGCCTACCGGGAGCAGGGCGAAGCCATCGCCGAGCAGAACCGTTCGCTGCAGGAAGCCCTCGCCAGGCTCGCGGAGCCGCCCCGGGACCAAGGCATGCACGCCGACCCCCTCAACGCGGCACGCCAGGCGCTGGCGGCACGATACGACGGCCAGTTCGGAGGTTTCGGCCAGGCACCGAAGTTCCCGCAGCCCGTGGCGCTTAGCGTGCTGCTGCGAAGCTATGCGCGCAGCCTGCGGACTGAAGCGCCGGACCGCGAGGCCCTGAGCATGGTCTGTACCACCCTGCGGCGCATGGCCCTGGGCGGTATCTACGATCAGGTGGGCGGCGGCTTTGCCCGCTACGCGGTGGACCGGCACTGGACGATCCCCCATTTCGAAAAAATGCTCTACGACAACGCCCTGCTGCTCGGCTTGTACGCCGACGCCTGGCATGCCACCGGCGACGAGCTCTACCGCCGGATTGCCGAAGAGACCGGCCGCTGGCTGTGTACCCATATGCAGGCCGATGCCGGCGGCTTCTACGCGGCGCTGGACGCCGACAGCGAAGGCGAGGAAGGCCGGTACTACGTCTGGGACAGGGACGAGGTCCGGGAGCTGCTCACCGACGAAGAGTGGGCGCTGGTGAGCCAGCGGTTCGGCCTCGACGGACCGCCCAACTTCGAGGGTCGCTGGCACTTCCATGTGCAGGCCAGCTTCTCGGAGCTGGCCAAGGCGCTGCGGCGGCCTCGCCCGCAGGTGCTCGGCATCTGGGAGAGCGCACGGCGCCGGCTACGGGAACACCGCATGGAGCGCGTCCCGCCGGGCCGGGACGAGAAGGTCATCACCTCCTGGAACGCGCTGGCCGTGGGCGCGCTCGCCCGTGCCGGACGGCTGCTTGGCGAGGGCGTGTTCATCGATGCCGCGGAACGCGCCCTCGGGTTTCTGCACGCACATTGCCGGTCGCCGGAAACGGGGCGACTGGCGGCCACCTGGAAGGACGGACGGGCCGGGGCCACCGGCTTCCTGGACGACCACGCCTTCGCGCTGGAGGCCTGCCTCGAGCTGCTGCAGGCGCGCTGGTCCGAGGCAGTTCTGGACTTCGCGCGGAGCAATGCCGACGCGCTGCTGGCGCACTTCGAGGACCCGGACAAGGGCGGCTTCTACTTCACTGCGGACGACCAGCAGGCGCTAATCCAGAGACCTCGTCCGCTGATGGACGACGCCCTCCCCTCGGGCAACGGCACGGCCGCGCTGGCCCTGAACCGGTTAGGCCACCTGTGGGCGGAGCCACGCTATTCCATCGCCGCGGAGCGGGCGCTGGACGCGGCCGAAGGCGCCGTTATGTCGGCCCCCGAGGCCCACGGCGCCCTGCTCCTGGCCTGGGACGAGCTGCGGCGTGGCCTGGAGCTGGTCATTGTGCGCGGCGAGCGCTCGGCGGCCATTCCGCTGGTGAGGGCGGCCGGCCGGTATTTCACGCCCCACCGGCTGATCTTCCAGCTCCCCGGCGACGCCGCACCGCCGGCGGCTACCGCCGGCCAGACGTCTGCATCCGGCGCCCTTGCGGCCGCCTGGGTGTGCGCCGATCAGCGCTGCCTCCCGCCGGTCTATGACGAGCGCAGCCTCATGGATCGGCTGGGCAATCCCGCCTGATACGCGGCGAGAACGCCGATATACTCTAGGGAAGCGCCGAACGGCTCGCGCGAGTCTCCGGAGCAAGGACCGTGTTCGAATGGGCAGCGGGCCCTTGACGGCGCGGAGGCGCGCGCGGCCATTGTTCGGCGTCTCCCTCCACCCACCGGCGATCGGACGGACGGCTATGACAACACCGGGGCCCCAGCAGCTCGCAGAGATGGCCAGCCGGCTGGCCACGCTCCCCCGCGCCTACTACCGTATCCAGCAGATGCTGGAAGACGAATGCTACGGGGCCGCGGACGTCGGCCGGGTGGTCACCCACGAGCCGGCGCTGACTGCGCGGTTGCTGCGCATGGTCAACAGCGCCTACTACGGGCTGCCAACCAAGATCGACAGCATCCCGCTGGCCATTACCGTGCTCGGTACCCGGGCCCTGCGGGATCTGGTGCTGGCCACGTCAGTCTCCAGCGCCTTCGCCCGGATCGACACCCACCTGGTGGACGTGGCCGACTTCTGGCACCACAGCCTTTACTGCGGCATCATGGCGCGGCTGCTCAGCAAGCGGCTGCGGGTGGGGGACAGCGAGCAGGCCTTCATCGGCGGCCTGCTGCACGACATCGGCAAGCTGGTGATCTACACGCAGATGCCGGAGACCGCGGATCGCCTGCTGCGCACCCTGGGCGGCGATGGCCTCCAGCTCTACGAGTTGGAACGTCGGCAGCTCGGCTTCACCCATGCCGACGTCGGCGCCGCGCTGCTGACGTACTGGGAGCTGCCGCTCGTCTACCGGGAGATCGTCGCCTTTCACCACAAGCCGGCACATGCCGAAGGCTACGTCGACGAGGCGTGCCTGGTGAACACGGCCAACGCGGTCACCAAGAAGGTGGAACCCGGCCACAAGCGGCCGCTGGACGATATCGACATGCCCATCCTCGACGAGGAGGTCACCGAACGCGTACCGCTGGAGGCGGAGATGCTCGCCGATCTGCGGGTCGAGGCGGACCTGCAGTCCATCGAGGTGTACGCCACGCTGTTCGGCGGGAAGCCCGTGTTCTGAGAGCGTCACGGATGAACGTTTGACCCGCCCGTGGGAGCGCCGCAAGGCGCGATGGCGGAGAGCATAAGGCAATCGCGCCGAGGACGGCGCTCCCACGGGGGATTTTTCAACCGCAGCATTGCGTCGAAGGGCTGTGGAAGGCGCGTCCGCGCGGCGAGTCCATGGTCAGAGAAACCGATACCGCATTCGCGGCCATGGGCCGCTCCCACGGTGGTTTCGCGGACGGCTGGAATGACACGCGTGGGAGCGGCCCATGGCCGCGATCCCTTGTTAGAAGCTGCTGCCGAACGCCTCCTCGTAGCGGCGCTTGAACTCATCCATGGTGAAGCGATGGTTCTGCGTGCCGTGTTCGGCCACCTTGATGGCCCCCATCAGGGAGGCAATGCGGCCGGTGACCTCCCAGCCCAGACCGTGCCCCAGCCCATAGAGCAGGCCGGCCCGGTAGGCATCGCCGCAGCCGGTGGGGTCGTTGACGGCCTCCGGTGCGGCGGCCGGAATCTCCAGCCTGCTGCCGCCCGTGTAGATGTGGGAGCCCTCGGCACCGCGGGTGACGATCAGCGCCTCGACGCGCTCGGCGAGGCCCTCCAGGGTCAGCCCGGTTCGCTCGCGCAGCAACTGGGACTCGTAGTCGTTGAGGGCGACCCAGGTGGCCTGATCCACGAAGTTGAGCAGCTGCTCGCCGTCGAACAGGGGCATCGCCTGGCCCGGGTCGAAGATGAACGGGATGCCGGCGGCCTTGAACTGCTCGGCGTGTTTGACCATGCCTTCCGGGCCGTTGGGCGCCACGATGCCGACCGGGTTCTCCTCCCCGGTGGGGATGTCGATCTCGTGGGCCACGCCCATGGCGCCGGGATGGAAGGCGGTGATCTGGTTGTCGTCCAGATCCGTGGTGATATAGGCTTGGGCCGTATAGTGCTCATCCATGACCCGCACGTGATCGCGGCGGATCGACCACTTTTCCATCCACTCGCCGTACTTGTCGAAGTCCGCCCCCACCGTGGCCACCGCTACCGGGTCCTCGCCCAGCAGCTTCAGGTTGAAGGCGATGTTACCGGCACAGCCGCCGAACTCGCGGCGCATCTCCGGCACCAGGAACGAGACGTTCAGGATGTGCACCTGGTCCGGCAGAATGTGGTTCTTGAACCGGTCGTTGAAGACCATGATGGTATCGAAGGCGACAGAGCCGCTGATCAGCGCAGTCATGATTCCCCTTCATTTCTGTTGCTTCGGAAAAGAACCGCCCGGGCCCGCGGCACGCCCGCCGGCACGCCGCGTCCATGCCGCAGGCGGTGCGTCACGTCCCGATCCGGCCGGGACGCGCGGATGGGCGCGGGAGCAGGCCGCGCAGCTCAGGCCTCGGCCGGCTCCCACTTCAGGTCGAGCTCGCGGGCGGCGCGCACGTCGTCCAGCCGGCGGACCGGGAGCTTGTAGGGCGCGCCCTTGACGAACTCGAGGTCGGCCTTGGCCTCGTCGCGGATCCTGCACATGGCGTCCACGAAACCGTCCAGCTCTTCCTTGGTCTCGGTTTCGGTGGGCTCGATCAGCAGCGCCTCGGGCACCAGCAGCGGGAAGTAGGTGGTCGGCGCATGGTAGCCGTAGTCCAGCAGGCGCTTGGCGAAGTCCATGACGTTGGCGCCGATCTCCTTGGCCTCCCGCTTGAGGCTGACAATGAACTCATGGCTGGCCCGGCGGTCCGGGTAGGCCACCTGGAAACCGGAGGCGCGCAGCCGCGCCATCAGATAGTTGGAGTTGAGGGTGGCGAAGTCCGCCACCCGTGACATGCCCTCGCGGCCCAGCATGCGGGCATAGACGTAGGCCCGGAGCAGGACGCCGATGTTGCCCGCGAATGCCGACAGCCGGCCTATGCTCTGCGGGAAGTGGTCCTCGTCCAGCCAGCGGTATCGGCCGCCTTCGCGACCCACCACGGGCAGTGGAATGAACGGTTTGAGGCGCTCGCTGACGCCCACCGCACCGGCGCCGGGACCGCCGCCGCCATGGGGGGTGGAGAACGTCTTGTGCAGATTCATGTGGATGACATCGAACCCCATGGCCCCGGGGCGAACCTTGTTCAGGATGGCATTGAGGTTGGCGCCGTCGTAGTAGAGCAGCCCGCCCGCCTCGTGGATGATCTCGGCCATCTCGGTAATGCGGCGGTCGAACACGCCCACGGTGGAGGGGTTGGTCAACATGATGCCGGCCGTCTGCGGCCCCACCGCCTCCTTGAGAGCGGCGATGTCCACGTCGCCGTCGGCGCCGGTGGCGATCTCGCGCACCTTGTAGCCGCACATGGTGGCCGTGGCCGGATTCGTGCCGTGGGCGGCGTCAGGCACCAGGATCTCGGTACGCGCCGTGTCGCCGCGGGCATCGTGATAGGCCCGGATCATGGCGACACCGGCGAACTCGCCCTGGGCGCCGGCCATGGGGCTCAGAGTCACCGCCGCCATGCCGGTCACCTCGGCAAGCATCTCCTGGAGCTCGTACAGGCAGGTCATCAGGCCCTGCCCATAGGCCGCCGGGCTGTGGGGATGGCGGCCGGTGAAGCCGGGCAGCAGCGCCAGCGTGTTGCAGGCGCGCGGGTTGTACTTCATGGTGCACGAGCCCAGCGGATAGAAATGCGTGTCGATGGAGAAGTTCTTCTGGGACAGCCGCGTGAAATGGCGCACCACCTGCAGCTCGGAAACCTCGGGCATGAGCGCCGGCCGGCTGCGCCGGAACTGCTCCGGGATGCCGTCGAGCTCGCGGTGCTCCCGGGGCGCCTGAGCGTAAGCCCGGCGGCCCGGCTGGCTCTGTTCGAAGATCAACATCCGCACTACCTCCCGAATTCGTCAGGCGCTCTTGGCGACCTTCAGCGCCGATTCCAGGGCCCGGGCGTAAGCCTCGATATCCGCCTCGGTGCGCTTTTCCGTGGCGCAAACCAGCACCGCCTGGCCCAGTCCGGGGTAATCGCGCTCCAGGCTTACCCCGCCCAGCACCCCGGCCTCGGCGAGACGCTCGAGCACCGGCTCCACCGGCGCGCTTAGACGCAGCGCAGCCTCGTGGAAGAACGGCCCTTCGAACAGCGGCTCCGCGCCGTCGATACTGCTCACACGCTCCACCAATGCCCGGGTGTTGGCGTGGGACGCCGCCGCCACCCGTTCCAGGCCTTCCGCCCCCAGCAGGCTCATGTAGATGGTTGCGGCCGTCACCATAAGCCCCTGGTTGGTGCAGATGTTCGAGGTAGCCTTGGAGCGGCGAATGTGCTGCTCCCGGGGCTGCAGGGTCAGCGTATAGCCGGCCCGTCCTTCCAGGTCCACGGTCCGGCCGATGATCCGGCCGGGCATCTGCCGCACGTGGGCCTTCTTGCAGCACATGAAGCCGAAGTAGGGGCCGCCCGAGGACAGCGGGATGCCCAGGGGCTGACCCTCGCCACAGGCGATGTCGGCGCCGCTCTCACCCCATTCGCCGGGCGGATTCAGCACGGCCATCGCCGTGGGGTTGACCACGGCGATGACCAGGGCGCCATTGCGGTGAGCCCAGTCCGTCAGCTCGTCCACCGGCTCCAGCGCACCGAAGAAGTTGGGCTGGGGCACCACCACGGCGGCGACGTCCTCGCCGGCAAACTGGTCCAGCGCGTCCAAGTCCACGGTGCCGCGGCGGCGGTCCATGGCCACCGGTTCCAGCGCGATCTGCTGATTGCGAACGATGTTGTGCGTCACGCGCCGGTAGGCCGGATGGACGGTCTCCGGCATGAGGATGCGCTTGGACTTGGACTTGCGGTTGGCGCGCACCGCCATCAGCACCGCTTCGGCCAGCGCGGAGCCCCCTTCGTAGAGCGACGCATTGGACACGTCCATGGCCATCAGCCCGGCCATCATGGTCTGGAACTCGTAGATGACCTGAAGCGTGCCCTGGGAGGCCTCGGCCTGGTAGGGCGTGTAGGCGCTGTAGAACTCGCCGCGGGTGGTGATCTCCCAGACCGCGGCCGGCACGTGGTGATCGTAGGCGCCGCCGCCGAGGAAGCAAAGCGGCTGACTGTCCTCGGCCGCGCGCTCCTGCATGATGCGGGTGATCTCCATCTCCCCGAGCTGCGCCGGCACGCGCTTGAGCTCGCCGGCGCGCAGCGACTCGGGAATCTCGTCGAACAGGGACTCGATGTCCGACACGCCGATGGCGGCCAGCATGTCCCTGACGTCCTGCTCGCTGTGCGGAATAAAAGGCATGGCGCTATCCCGTGGTTACTAACCTTTCAGGAGATATAGCCAGGTCTCGGCGTCAATGCGCGGTGTCTCGGCTAGGCGCGGGAGCGCCGGCGTGGCGGGCCCCGCGTCAAGCGAGCGCAACCCCGCCGAGGCGCCGCGCAGTGTCGCCCTTCGGGTGGCCGTGGGCGCCGTGGCGGACTGCGTTGCCGGTCGCTCATGTAGCACTGCTACACTTCCCTCCTCGCGCCTTGCCACAGCGGCGCGCACGGCCACCGAGACCTGACTGTACCTCCTGAAACGTTAGTGTGCGGGCAGCGGCTCAGTCGGACTCCGCTACCACCTGCTCGTAGGCTTCGGCGCCGAGCATCTCGTCCAGCTCGGCCACGTTGCCGGGCTGCATGCGCATCAGCCAGCCCTCGCCGTACGGATCACTGTTGATCAGCTCCGGCTCGTCGGCCAGCCGCTCGTTCGCGGCCAGCACCTCGCCGGAGATCGGCGCGTAGACGTCCGAAGCCGCCTTGACCGATTCAACCACGGCGCAGGCGTCGCCGCGGTCGAGGCTGGCGCCGACCTCCGGCGCCTCAACGAACACCAGATCGCCCAGGGACTCCTGGGCGAAATCGGTGACACCCACCGTCACGGTGCCATCGTCCTCGAGACGAACCCACTCGTGGCTCTCGGTGTACTTCAACTCCTCGGGAATTGTGCTCATTCGTTGATCCCCTAACGAAACTCTAAATCAGATCCTGATGCGGCCGTGGCGCACGAAGGGCGGCTTCACGACCCGGGCGGCGAGCTGCTTGCCGCGCACCTCGGCGTGGCAGCGCTCGCCGAAGCCCGACGGCACCAGCGCGAACGCGATGGACTGTCCGACGGTGGGCGAGAACGTGCCGCTGGTGATCTCCCCGCGCAGATCCCCGTCGACCACCGCCTGGTGTGGGCGCAGCACGCCGCGCTCCTCCAGCACCAGGCCCACCATCTTGCGCTGCACGCCGGTCTCCCGCTGCCGCTCAAGCGCCGCACGGCCGACGAAATCGCGGTCGGCGGGCTCCCAGGCCACGGTCCACTTCAGCCCCACCTCCAGCGGCGTGGTGGTCTCGTCCATGTCCTGCCCGTAGAGGTTCATGCCCGCTTCCAGTCTCAGCGTATCGCGCGCGCCCAGCCCGCAGGGGCTCACCCCCGCCTCCGCCAGGGCACGCCAGAGCGCCGGTGCGCGCTCGTTGGGCAGCATGATCTCGAAGCCGTCCTCGCCGGTGTAACCGGTTCGGGCGACAAAAATGCCGTCCGATTCCGTAGCATAGAACACCCCCAGACGGCTCGCAGCCTCGGCAACCGGGCGGTCCAGCACCGACAGCGTCTTGTCCGGGGCCGCCGGCCCCTGAACGGCGATCATGGCCAGATCGTCGCGCGGGCTGACGGATACGTCGAACCCGTCGGCCTGGCGCCGCATCCACGCCAGATCCTTCTCCCGGGTAGCGGCGTTGAGCACCACCCGGTAGCGCTGATCGTCCAGGCAGTAGACGATCAGATCGTCGAGGATACCGCCCTCGTCATTGAGCATGCAGCCGTACAGGGCCTTGCCGCGCTCCTCGAGCCTGGCCACGTCGTTGGCCAGCAGCCGGCGCAGATAGGCGGCGGCATCCGGCCCCGTCACGTCCGTCGGGCACATGTGCGAGACGTCGAACATGCCGGCATCCTCGCGCACCAGCCGGTGTTCCTTGATCTGGGACCCGTAGTGCAGCGGCATGTCATAGCCGGCGAAATCGACAATTTTTGCCCCGGCTTCACGATGCGCGTCGTAAAGCGATGTGCGCTTTCCCATCGATTCAACCCACCGAATGCTGGCGGTATCTTCGCGATACCGAAGGACAGATCTGACGCGCCGTGCGGCGCGTGGGAATTCCACGGAGCCGCGCGGATTCGTATCCGTTGAATGCGAGCCGCCGTACCCCGGATGTGTCGGCACGACCGATTGTCCGAGGCTTTCCGGGGGCCCGTTTCAGCCGGACGTCGGCAGGCCCGCCAGCGGGAATCAAGGCCGTTTATCATACCGGCTGATCCCCGCGAAACCAACCGTCTGCCTTACGCACACCCTCGAAATGCTAATCGGGGTGGCGCTCAGCGCCTCCCGAGCGGCGGCAGATCGAGCCGCTCCCCCATGGCGTGCGCCATGAACAGCTGTTTCGCCGGTGCCAACCGGTCGGTCACCCCCAGGCCCAGGCTGCGCAGCCCGACGGAAAGCGCATCCTGCCGGCCGAACAGCCAGTGGAAGACGTCCATGGCGTTCTGCATGAGCAGGTTGTCGCCCTTGCGCCAGCGTTCATAGCGACGCAGCGCGCCGGGCCCGCCGGGATCGTGCCCCCGCTCGCGGGCCCGGGCCATGACCGCGACCAGGGCAGCGGCATCCAGGAAACCCAGATTGGCACCCTGACCCGCCAGTGGGTGAATCACGTGCGCGGCGTCGCCCACCAGGGCGAGCCGGTCCGCCACATAGCGCTCGGCGTGCTGGCGGCGCAGCGGAAAGGCGGCCCGCTCGCCGCAGCCGGTGATGGTGCCGAGCATGCGGCCGGAGGCCGCGCTCAGCGCCTCGCAGAACGCCGCTTCCGAGAGGGCAAGGCGCTCGTCGGCCTCGTCGACCGGCTGCGACCACACCAGCGAGCACCGGCCGTCGGGCAGCGGCAGGAACGCGACGGGCCCGCCCGGGAGGAAGCGTTGCCTCGCCACGCGGTCGTGGGGCAGCTCGGTGGCCACCGTGCAGACCAGGCCTTTCTGCCCGTAATCGCGCTCATGCACCCGGATACCTGCCAGCTCGCGGACCTTGGACCCGGCCCCGTCCGCCGCCGCCACCAGGCCGACCCGCAGGCTGCGGCCGTCATCGAGCCGGACGGCGACTGCATCCGGCTCGGCATCGAGCCGCTCGACGCTGGCGGGGACATAGGTCCGAACGCCGCTCATCCGGCGAAGACGTTCCAGAAGCGCCGTCTGTATCAGCCGGTTCTCGACGATATGAGCCAGGCAGGGCTCGCCGATATCGGCGGCGGAGAAGGTCACCACCGCGTCGCTGAGCCCGTCTTGGGCCTCGATCGCCTCCACGGCACCCGCCCGCCGCGCTGCCACCCACTCCCACGCAGAGAGGCGTTCCAGGATGCGCTGGCTGGCTCGGGTAACTGCCGAGACCCGCAGGTCCGGCTCGCCGCCCTCCCAGGGCACCACCTCCCGGGCATCCACCAGCGCCACGGAAAAGCCGGCATCGGCGGCCGCCACGCAGAGCGACAGGCCGACCATGCCGGAGCCGTGAACGAGCAGATCCACGTCCGTGCCGCGCCGCTTCACGACGGTGCCTCCAGGGGAAGGCCCCGGGCAAGCCGCGGCAGCCATCCGGCACGGCCCATCGCCGAGCGGATGAGTCGCCGTTTCACCGCCGGCAGCAGATCCAGCCCCAGCAGGCCGGCGTTGCGGGCCGGCCCCAGCAGCGGCAGACGATTGGAGAACAGGGTCACCAGTCCATGAGTGAAACCCATGATGCGGCGGTAGTCCTCATCCCGGCGCAGCGGATAGAGCCGCAGCAGGTCGTCGGAGCCGATGTCGCCGCCGGAACCCGCCGCCTGGTGAATGAGCTCGGCCAACACCGCCACGTCCCGCATGGCCAGGTTGAAGCCCTGACCGGCCACGGGGTGCAGCGTATGAGCCGCGTTGCCGATGAGCACCGACCGCCGCGCCGTATAGCGCGGCGCGTGCATGCGCTCCAGGGGATAGGCGTGACGCGCGCCGGCCTTCAGCAGCCGCCCCAGGCGGAAGCCGAAGCGGCCCTGGACCTCGGCCAGGAAGGCGGCATCGTCCAGGGCCATGATCTCATCGACCCGATCCTCCGGCGCGGTCCATATCAGGGCGCGGCGCCCGCCCACGGCCGGCAGCAGGGCCATGGGCCCCTCGGGGCCGAAGCGCTCGAAGGCCGTGCCGGCGTGGTCGCGCTCGGCGATGAGGTTGGCGATGACGGCGGTCTGACCGTAGGCCTGCCGCCGCACGGGCAGATCCAGCAGCTCGCGGACCGCGGAGCGCGCGCCGTCGGCACCCACCAGGAGGCGGGTGCGCAGCACCCGCTCGCCACTCTCGCCGGCCACGATGACCCGCAAGCCCTCCTCGTCGGCGTCGATGCCGGTCACCCGTGCCGGACACAGCTCGGTGACGTTGGCCTGCCCGGCCGCGGCCGCCGGCAATACCGCACCGAGCCGCCGGTTGGGCACCACGTGGCCGAGGGCGTCGACACCCTCCTCGGCGGCGCTCATCCGTACGAAGCCGAATCGGCCCCGGTCCGAGACGTGGATGCGCTCGATGGGCGCGGCATCGGCCCGGATGTCCTCCCAGAGGCCCAGGGCCTCGAAGATGCGCCGGGTGGTCGGCGCCAGCGCGGTCATGCGCTCGTCGAAGCTGGGCTGATCCGCGCTGCGCCTCGGCACCGGCTCGACCACGGCGATCCGAATCGGCGTCGCGGCCAGGGCCGCGCAGAGGCTCGCGCCCACCAGTCCGCCCCCGGCCACCACGAGGTCGAAGACTTCAGCGTCCGCCATGGCGCTTTCCGCGCGTGCTCATCCGGCCATCACCGATTCGATCTCGTCGGCGGTCTTGGGCGCTCCCTCACTGAGCACCTCGCAGCCGTTGCGGGTGACCAGCACGTCGTCCTCGATGCGCACGCCGATGTTCCACCAGCGGGGGTCGACGCCGCTGCTCTCGGCGGGAATGTACAGACCCGGCTCCACGGTCAACGTCATCCCGGGCTCCAGGACCCGCCACTCGCCGTCGACCTTGTAATCACCCACGTCATGGACGTCCATGCCAAGCCAGTGACCGGTACGGTGCATGAAGAAGCGGGTATAGCTGCCGGACTCGATGACCTCGTCCACGCTGCCGTCGAGCAGGCCCAGGTCCAGCATGCCTTCCACGAGCACCCGGGTCGCCGCCTGGTGGGGCTGGTCCCAGTGGTTGCCCGCCCGGACCGCGTCGATGGCCGCCAGCTGGGCCGCCAGCACGATATCGTAGACGGCGCGCTGTTCACCGCTGAAGCGGCCGCTGACGGGAAAGGTGCGGGTAATGTCCGAAGCGTAGTACTCCAGCTCCACGCCGGCGTCGATCAGCAGCAGATCGCCGTCGTTCAGGGGTTGGTCGTTGGCGATGTAATGGAGCACGCAGCTGTTGGCGCCGCCGCCGACGATGGGCGGATAGGCAGGCCAACCGTTGTGGCGGCGGAAGGCGGCCATGAACTCGGCCTCGACCTCGTACTCCATCATCCCCGGCCGGCAGACCTCCATGGCGTGGCGGTGGGCTTGGGCGGAAACCCGGGCGGCGCGGCGCATGATGTCGAGCTCGCCACGGTCCTTGATCGCCCGCATCTCGTGCATGAGGTGCTCCAGGGACACGTATTCGCCGGGGGCGCGCACTCCGGCCCGGGAGCGCTCCCGCACCTGGCCGACCCAGCTGATGACCCGGTGGTCGAAATCGGCGTCGGTGCCCATGGTGTAATAGAGCTTCTCGCGGCCTTCCAGCAGCCCCGGCAGGATCTCGTCGATGTCGTCGATGGGGAAGGCATCGTCGGCGCCGTAGTCGGTGACCGCCCGGTCCTGCCCCACGATGGGCCCGTCCCAGACCTCCTTCTGGAGATCGCGCTCCCGGCAGAACAGCAGGTACTCGCCGTGCTCGCGGCCGGGCACCAGCACCGCCACGGCCTCGGGCTCGGCGAACCCGGTCAGGTAGTGGAAGTCGCTGTCGGGCCGGTAGGGATGGAAGACGTCCCGGTTGCGGCGGCGTTCCGGCGCGGTGGGCAAAACGGCGATGGCATTGTCGCCGATCATGCGCATCAGCTCGGCTCGACGCCGGGCGAATGCCTCGTTATCCATGGTCATGCTCCATCTCTCAGTGCAGTGTTCGGCGCTTCGGGCTCTTCTCGCCATTTGGCCGGCCATCCCGCCGGCGCTCGCTCTTGGGCCGCAGGTGCTCGAGGATGACCAGGGTGCCGACCCGGACGTATTCCACCAGCTCTGCGTAGGCCGACTCGTTGGCCTCTTCGGCCACCGGGTCGGGCTCCACCTGGGTGATCTCGGTGAAGTCGCGCAGCAGCTCGTTGATGTCCCGGCCGAGGTCGGAATGCCCGGAGATACCCGCCAGGGACAGGCCAAGAAGAAAGCCCTGGCACCATTGCGCCAGCGCGCCCGCGCGCTCGGCCATGGGGGCGTCGTCCCGGGGCAGCAGAGGCTCGAAGGTCATGTCGGGGTCTTCCAGGGCCGCCCCGCCCTGATCATAGAGCTGGGTCAGCAGCACCAGGGTGTTCTGGGCGTCACCGCCCTTGGGTGCGGTGTTCTCGAGTACTTGGGCGATCCAGGTGGCCCGGTCCACCTGCTCCTGGGCACTCTTCATGCCGCAGAGCAGGCCGTGAGCCTCGGCCGCGCCCATCTCCGCCCCCACGGAGGCGAGCGCGTTCTCCAGTTCACTGTAAAGGGCTTCGGTATCCATGATTCATTCCGCGGACGAGCGGGGCATTGACGGGTGTCCACAGGGGCGTCGAAGTCAGCCGATGGTATCACGACAATGGGGAATGCCTGGGAAAATGCCAAGGGCGTCACTTACCGCGCAAACTGTTCGTTGACCTCCGCGCTGCGGCGGCCTATATTCGATAAGGGTTAAGAAGGGGTGGTCAAGTGTCTGATTACATTAACGAACAGATAGCCAGACTTGAGGCCCGCGTGAACACGCTGGTCAACACCCTGGACCGGCTCCGCGAGGAGAACCGGATGCTGCAGCGTTCCCAGGAGTCGCTCAACGCGGAGAAAGCCACCCTGCTGGAGCGCAACGAGTTGGCCCGCTCGCGGATAGAGGCCATGATCAGCCGGCTCAAGCAGATGGAGCACAGCTAGCATTGCCTGAGACCGCCGGGCGCATTGTCACCGACCCTCTAGGCACGATATTGCCCCACCCGAACGCAACACGGACAATATTCAACCGTACCGTTTCGCCCCAGGCATCAGGAGCTTGACCGAGACCATGGCCGAACCTGTCAAAGTGAACATACTCGATCGGGAGTTTCTGGTTGCCTGCCCCGAAGAAGAAAAAGCGGGGCTGCTGGAGTCAGCCTCGTACCTCAGCGAGCGCATGCGCGAGATCCGCGACGGGGGCAAGGTGGTCGGCATGGAACGCATCGCCGTCATGGCGGCGCTGAACATCACCCACGAGATGCTTCGGGCCCGCAACAACGCGGACAGTCTCGCCGAGGTCCGCTCCCGGCTGGAAGCCCTGGACTCCAAGCTGGCCGAGGCCATCGACGGTCATCAGTAACGGCGATCCTTCCGCGGCATTCCGCACGATACGGTTTCTCTGGACGTCCGCCCCGCTCCTGCGGCACCATACGCGCCAAGGCATCCCCTGCGGTGTTCGACAACGGGCCACGTTATCTTGAGCCGACAATCTTTGCCCTGGGGACCGTAGCGTGACGGCGCTGGTGAGCATGTCCGCCTTCGAGCGGAAAGCCTGAAGGGTCGCCCCTCGTCCCCACCTGAACCTAACGGTTCAAGGGCGACGCCCGAACGGCACCAGCGGGGGGTGTCTGTTTTTTCTCCTGTTACCCATCCCGACTGCAATGCATCAGAGCCGATTCGATCTGCGGCGGGTGATGCGCCACCAGCGTCGAACGCTGCCGGCGCGCCAGCGCCATGACGCCGCCCAACGCCTGTCGCGGCATCTGGTCCGCAGTCGCCTGTTCCGGCACAGCCGCGACATCGCCGTGTACTGGGCCGCGGACGGCGAAATCGACCCCGCCCCCTTCGTCCGCAGCGCATGGCGCGCCGGCAAGCGCATTTACCTGCCCGTGCTGGCCCGCTACGGCAACGGCGGCCTGTGGTTCCGGCGGTACACCCCGCAAACCCGGCTGAGCCCGAACCGTTTTGGCATCCCCGAACCCGGCCCGTACCAGGGGCGGAGCATCCCGCGCCGGCAGCTGGACCTGGTGCTGACGCCGCTGGTGGCCTTCGACCCGCGCGGCAACCGGCTCGGCATGGGCGGCGGTTTCTACGACCGCACCTTCGCCTTCCTGCATCACCGGCGCCGCTGGCAGCATCCCCGCCTCCTGGGACTGGCCTACGCCTTCCAGCAGACGGAAACCCTGCCTGCCGAACCCTGGGACGTGCCGCTCTGGGGCGTGGCAACGGAGTCCGGTCTACGCGCTTTCACGCCCCGCGCGCCGGCGGACGCACCCGAAACTGCAGACGCATGACCTGGGCTTGCCAGAACGCCCCACGGCCCTCAAAGTAATCGGTTGGCCGAACGACATCGCACAGGGGGATTCGATGGCCTATTGGCTGATGAAGTCCGAGCCGGACGTGTTCGGCATCGACGACTTGGCAAGCCAGCCGAATCAGACCGATCACTGGGACGGCGTGCGCAACTACCAGGCCCGCAACATGATGCGCGACGACATGCAGCCCGGCGACAGGGCGTTCTTCTACCATTCCAACTGCAAGGTGCCGGGCATCGCCGGTATCATGGAAATCGTCCGGGGCGGCTATCCGGACCATACGGCCTGCGACCCGGAATCGGACCACTATGACCCCAAGAGCGACCCGGACGACCCTCGCTGGTTCATGGTTGACGTGCGTTTCGAGCGCCGGCTGGAACGGGTGATCCCCCTCGCCGAGCTCAAGGCCAACCCGGCCCTGACGGATATGCCGCTGGTACGCAAAGGCAACCGGCTGTCGATCATGCCCGTCACGGAAGCGCAATGGGCCGAAACCCTGAAAATGGAAAGCGCCTCGCAACAGTGAAGCAACAAGAATCCCGACCATGACAAGCAATGAATCCCGGAACCGCCTGGTGGCTCCCGCCCCAGTCTGGTCCATAGTGCTCGACGCGCTCCCCCTGGCCGCCCTGGTGGTGGCTGGACTGTGGTACTGGCTGTCCGTCCCGGCCGGAGCCGGCCGCGAGGCGATTGCTTCGGTGACGCTGGACCCGATATCGGTCCAGAATGCCGACCAGCTCCAGGACGTGTTTCAGCGCCATGAGTACGATTGGGTGCCGAAGGCGGCGGTGCCGCTCCTGGCCATAAAGGACATCCCGCAAGACATCGGCGACGAGCCCATTGCGCTCAAGAAATCGCTGTTCTTCCGCAGCATCCTGCCGCTGGTGCTGGCCGAGAACCGCCGCATACGCATGGAGCGCGACCGCATTGCGTCCGCCTTCGACGACGGCGACTTCACGCAGGGCTCACCCGAATGGAAGCGCGTCGCGGCCATCGCCCAGCGTTACGACGTGGACGCCGACCTGAACGACCCGGACGTCCGGGAGCGGCTGCGGCGGCGCGTGGACGAGATCCCGCCGTCCCTCGCGCTGGCGCAGGCCGCCAACGAGAGCGCCTGGGGCACCTCCCGCTTCGCCCGCGAGGGCAACAACCTCTATGGCGAATGGACCTGGAACGCCGACAAGGGCATCGTTCCGAAGCGCCGTGCCGAGGGAGCCGATCACTTCGTCCGCCGCTTCGACAGCCTCCGGGCCTCGGTACGCAGCTACCTGAACAACCTCAACACGCACCAGGCCTACGCGAAGCTGCGCAGCCAGCGTCGCCGCCTGCGCGAAATCGGTACACCGGTTACGGGCATGCGCCTGGCCGGCGCCCTGGACGCCTACTCCGAACGGGGCATGGCCTATGTGAACGACATCCGCAACATGATCGCCTACAACCGACTGCAGCGGATCAACGACGCGCGGCTGGCTACGCCTTCGGAGTAACGTGGAATCGCGGCGGCGTCGCCGCTCCCACAGGGGGGATCGCCCGCCACTGTGGTGGATCGAAGATCGTAGGAGCCCGGCTGTGCCGGGCGATTCCAATGTTCGAATGATCTTGACGCCGAATCGGCGGTTCGCGGCCATCTGCGCGTGAGATGCTCCCCTCACAGCTGCTTGATGAACACCTTCGAGTTGCGCTGATAGTTGTACAGCGCCTGCCGGCTCACGGGCAGGTCGGCGAGCTGCGCCGGAACGAAGCCGCGCTCCTGGAACCAGTGGGCGGTGCGCGTGGTGAGCACGAACAGCCGCTCCAGCCCTTCGGCCCCGGCGCGGCGCTCGAGCCAGTCCAGGAGCCGGTCGCCCCGCTGGCCGCCCCGGTAGTCGGGATGCACGGCGAAGCAGGACACCTCGCCCACGGCGGTCGCCGTATCGGGATACAGGCCGGCGCAGGCCACCACCATGCCTTCCCGCTCGATCACGGTGAAATGGTCGATCTCCGTCTCCAGCAGCTCCCGGGAGCGACGGACCAGGATGCCGGCCTGTTCCAGGGGTTCGATCAGCTCGAAAATACCGCCCACGTCGTCGATGGTGGCCTCCCGGATCCGCTCGAACGAGAGCGCGGTGATCAGCGTCCCGACCCCGTCCCGGGTGAAAAGCTCCATGAGCAGCTCGCCGTCGCTGCGGTCGAGCAGGTGCACGCGGGCAACCCCCGAGCGGCACGCGCTGACGGCGGACCCCAGCAGGCGGCGGGCCCCGTCCGCCAGGCTGCCTGCCCGTTCGGACAGCAGGCTGCGAGCCTGGTCCACGGTGAGCTCCCGGATCAGCTCGCCGCCCGCGTCGGTGAGCGGGAGGCCGTCCTGAAGGAACAGCAGCTTGTCGGCTTTCAGCTCCCGGGCCACGGCACAGGCCACGTCGTCGGCATAGAGGTTGAACACTTCGCCGGTGGGCGAATAGCCCAGCGGCAGTACGAGGGTGACCGCGCCGTCGGCCAGGCGCTCGCGGATGGCGTCGCCGTCCACCCGCCGCACCTTGCCGGTATGCTGGTAGTCAATCCCGTCGCGCACCCCCAGCGGGCGTGCGGTAACGAAGTTTCCGGACGCCACACGAATGCGCGAGCCGGCCATGGGCGTGTTGGCCAGGCCCATGGAGAGCAGCGCCTCGATTTCCACCCGCACGGTGCCCACCGCCTGCTTCACGCACTGCAGGGCCCGCTCGTCGGTAATGCGCATGCCGTTGGCATAGCGCATTGCGGCACCGCTCTCGGCGAGCCGCTCCTCGATCTGCGGGCGCGCGCCGGGTACCAGCACCAGCCGCACGCCCAGGCTGCTGAGCAGAGCCAGGTCGTGGACCAGGTGCGGGAAGCTGCCGTCGGTCAGGGCCTCGCCGCCGAAGGCGATCACGAACACCTTGTCCCGGTGAGCGTTGATGTACGGCGAGCTCTGCCGAAACCAGCGCACGTGTTGGGTCAGTTCTTCTTTCACTTCAATCGTCCAGGCAGAAGTGCTTGATGAAGTCCTTGAGCGTGTCCACCGTGGGCTGGAGCCGGTCCAGCGCCAGGTACTCGTCGGGCTGGTGCGCCTGCTCGATGTCTCCCGGCCCCCAGATCAGCACGTCCATGCCCGCGCGCGTGAAAAACGGGCCCTCGGTGCCGAAGGCCACCGCGCCGGCCTGCCGGCCCGTCAGCCGCTCCGCCTCGCGGATGATCTCGGCCGACTCCGGCGTCTGCATGGGCTCCTGACCGGAGAATAGCGGAAATACGCTCAGCTCACCCCGGCCGTCGCCCAGTGCCTGGCGCAGCCGCCGGTCCAACTCGCCGCGCAGCTCGTCCACGTTCATGCCCGGCAGCGGGCGCAGGTCGATGTACAGCTCCGCCGAGGCGCAAATCCGGTTCGGGTTGTCGCCGCCGCGAATCGAGCCCAGGTTCAGCGTCGGATACGGCACGTTGAAGGCGTCGTTGCGGTAGCGCTCGGCCAGCTCACTGCGCCAGCGGATCAGCTCGTTCAGCACGCGCGTCATCCCGTCCAGAGCGTTGATGCCGAGGCCGGGATCGCTGGAATGGCCGGAACGCCCGACGATGCGGATCCCTTCCATCATGACGCCCTTGTGCATGCGGACCGGACGCATGCCGGTCGGCTCGCCGATGACGGCCTGTCGGCCCAGCGGCTCCGGGGCGTCCAGCAGCGCCCGCGCCCCGGACATGTCGCTCTCCTCGTCGGCGGTGGCGAGCAGCACCAGCGGCCGCTTGATCCGCGACCCTTCCAGCTCCCGCGCAGCCTCCACCGCCAGTGCCAGAAACGCCTTCATGTCGCAGGTGCCCAGCCCGTGCAGCCGGCCGTCGCGCTCGGTGAGCACGAAGGGGTCGCTGCGCCACAGCTCCGGGTTGGTGGGGACGGTATCCGTGTGTCCGGCCAGCACCAGACCGTCGCGCCCCGAGCCCAGGGTGGCCACCATGTTCGCCTTGCCCGGCTTGCCGGCGATCTCCCGGACCTCCACGCGGAACCCGGCGTCCTCCAGCCAGCCGGCCAGCAGGTCGGCCACCGCCCGGTTGGGCTGATCGAATTCCGGATCGACCGCGCTGACGGACGGGCTTGCGATCAGCTCGCGCAGCATGTCCATGAGCGGCGGTGCTTCGCGCGTCATCGGCTCGATCCTCCGGTTCAGCTGAACCGCGTCAGAGGTGGTCCCCCCAGGTGGAACGGCGCCGCCAGCGAATCCGGGTGACGATGATCCCCAGCAGCATGCCCGTCAGCATGACACCACCGCCCACCAGGAACCAATCGTGGCGCGTGCGGTCGGCCAGCTGCTCCTTCTCCGTCTGCAGCTCCTGGATGGTGCGCTTGAGGTCCACGACCTGCTTCTTCAGCTTCTGGGTCTCCTCGTACTGCTGCAGCCCCTCCTGGGCCTTGTCGAGCTTGCCGGAGAGCTCGGCTTTGGTGCCCTGCAGGGACTGCACCGTGGACTGCGTCTGATCGAGGGTGGCCTGGGTGTCGCTGAGCTTCTGCAGCAGGCTGTCGTTCTTTTCCTGCAGCGAATCCACCTCCTTGCGGGCGGCGGCCAGCTGGTCCTGGGCGGCGGGGTGATCCATGAGGTACTGGGACAGCACCCAGCCCTCCTGGCCCTCGGGTGTCCGCACGCGCGCCCACTTCTCCCCCTGGGTGGCCAACACGTCCACGCGCGTGCCGGTAGTGAGGGTATCCAGGATCTTGTATTGTGAGCCGGCCCCGCTGCGTAACGTGATGCGCAGCTCGTCACTGACGTAGCGGGTGGCGGCAAAGGCCTGGCTACCGTAGACCGCGCACAGCAGAAGGATGATGACGGCTGAAATTTGACGCACGAGCTGACTCCCTGTTCCGCGCAAACCTCTCCGGGTCCGCCGACGGGAACGATCCCGGGGCGGCCGGTCCAATGGGCAGGGATTGTATAGGATGACCGCCAAGCCCGCATATCTCACCGATTTCGTGGAGCGGCACGCTGACGACCATGACCAACGCACTGCCCGAGCTGTATCTGAAGAAGAACGAGGAAAAGCGGCTGCGCCGCGGCCATCTGTGGGTCTTCAGCAACGAGGTGGACACTGCCCGCAGCCCGCTGACGGGCTTCGACCCGGGCCAGGACGCGGTGGTGGTGGACCATCGCGGCAAGGCACTGGGCTGCGCCTACGTCAATCCGCATTCGCTGATCTGCGCCCGGCTGGTCAGCCGGGACACGGAGCACATGCTCGACGAGTCGCTGCTGGTGCACCGCCTCAAGGTGGCCCTGGCCCTGCGCCAGCGCCGCTATCCGGAGCCCTTCTACCGTCTGGTTTTCGGCGAGAGCGACGGACTCCCCGGGCTCGTGGTCGATCGCTTCGGCGACGTCTGCGTGGCCCAGATCAACACCGCCGGCATGGAGCGGGCCCGGGAAGCCCTGGTGGCGGCGCTGCGCCGGGTGGTGGCGCCGAGCTACGTCCTGCTGCGGGGCGACAGCCCGATGCGCAGCCTGGAAGGGCTGGAGCAGTACGTGACATGGGCTGACGGCGAAGGGCCGGACATGCTCACGGTGCGCGAGGCCGGGCTGACCTTCCGCGCACCCTCCGTGACGGGGCAGAAGACCGGCTGGTACTTCGACCACCGGGACAACCGCCTGCGGCTTTATCCCTACGCCAGGGAACAGCGGGTGCTGGACCTGTTCAGCTACTGCGGAGCCTGGAGCACCCACGCGCTGGCGGCCGGCGCGGCATCCGTCACCGCCGTGGACAGCGCCCGGGAACCGCTGGAAATGGCCCAGGACAACGCGGTGGAAAATGGCTTCGGAGACCGGCTGACGGCCCTGTGCGGCGACGCCTTCGAGGTGCTGGAGGCACTGATCGCCGACCGGGAACGCTTCGACCTGGTCATCGCCGATCCGCCAGCGTTCATCAAGCGCAAGAAGGACTACAAGCAGGGCCTGACCGGCTATCGCCGGCTCAACGAGCTGGCGATGCGCGTGCTGGCGCGGGATGGCATGCTGATTTCGGCCTCCTGTTCCGCACACCTGCCGGAGCAGGACCTGGTTCGGACCATGCTGGGCGCTGCCCGCCACCAGGAGCGCAGCATGCAGGTGGTGGAATTCGGCCAGCAGGCCGCGGACCACCCGGTCCATGCGGCAATCCCGGAGACGCGTTATCTCAAGACGGTCTTCGCCCGGCTGCTGCCGGCCTCGGTGAATCCGTGATGCGTCGCGGACACTCGTCCGATGGGTTCGGCATCCGACAACCACGGCGCGGATCGACCGACACGTTTGATAGCAGCGAACCGATGGCGCAAAGGAAACAGTCATGCTGATGTACCCCCACATCGACCCCGTCGCGTTCCAGATCGGTCCGCTTGCCGTTCACTGGTACGGGCTCATGTACGCGCTGGGCTTCCTGGGCGGCTGGTACTATGGACGCGTTCGGGCGCGCCAGCCCTGGCGACCGGTCACCCCGGAGCAAGTCGACGACCTGGTGCTCTACGTGGCGCTGGGCGTGGTCATCGGCGGGCGGGTGGGCTACATGCTGTTCTATGCCCTGCCGAGCTTCCTGGACAACCCGCTGCTGTTCTTCAAGGTCTGGCAGGGCGGCATGTCGTTCCACGGCGGGCTCATCGGCGTGATCCTCTGCGTCTGGCTGTTCGCCTACCGCATCGGACGGCGCTTCTGGGAAATGATCGACTTCGTGGCGCCGCTGGTGACCATCGGCCTCGGCGCCGGCCGCATCGGCAACTTCATCAACGGCGAGCTGTGGGGCAAGCCCACGGACCTGCCCTGGGGCATGGTCTACCCGCCCCTGGGCCCGCAGCCCCGACATCCGTCCCAGCTCTATGAGTTCCTGCTGGAAGGCGTGGTGCTGTTCATCATCCTTTGGTGGTTCTCGCGCAAGCCCCGCCCGCGTATGGCGGTCTCGGGCGTGTTCCTTGTCTGCTACGGCATATTCCGGTTCCTGGTGGAGTTCGTGCGCATGCCGGATCCGCAGCTGGGCTACCTCGCCTTCGGCTGGGTTACCATGGGGCAGATCCTGTCGTTGCCGATGATCCTGCTGGGCGTGGCGCTGCTGTGGATCGCCTACCGGAGAGAGCCCGAGGAGGCGACCGAGCCGGCCCATCGCCCGTCGAACACCGGCTAGCACCACGGGACTCGCGCCGAAGCGGGCACTGCTGCAAGGCTGCCATGACGCTATTGCGGGAGCCGCTCATGGCCGCGAACCCACTGCAAGGCCATACCACAGAGCTGACGAAGCAAATCCTATGAGACAGTACCTCGACCTGATGCGCCACGTCCGCGAAAACGGGGTCCGCAAGGACGACCGCACCGGCACCGGGACCCTGTCCGTGTTCGGCTACCAGATGCGCTTCGACCTGGGCGAAGGTTTCCCGCTGGTAACCACCAAGCGGCTGCACCTGCGCTCCATCGTTCACGAGCTGCTCTGGTTCCTGTCTGGCGACAGCAATATCGCCTACCTCAAGCGCAACAAGGTCAGCATCTGGGATGAATGGGCCGACGACAACGGTGACCTCGGGCCCATCTACGGCGTCCAGTGGCGCTCCTGGCCGAGGCCGGACGGCGGCCGCGTGGACCAGATCAGCCAGGTACTGGAACAGCTGCGCAGCCACCCGGACTCGCGCCGGCACGTGGTGACCGCCTGGAACCCGGGCCAGCTGGAACGGATGGGCCTGCCGCCCTGTCATGCCCTGTTCCAGTTCTACGTCGCCGAAGGTCGGCTGTCCTGCCAGCTCTACCAGCGCAGTGCCGACATCTTCCTGGGCGTGCCCTTCAACATCGCCTCCTACGCGCTGCTGACTCACATGGTCGCCCAGGTAACCGGTCTCCAGCCCGGCGAGTTCATCCACACGCTCGGCGATGCGCACCTGTACCTCAATCACCTGGAGCAGGCCGACACGCAGCTGCAACGCGAGCCGCTGCCGCTGCCCCGGCTGCGCCTGAATCCGCAGGTTCAGTCGCTGTTCGACTTCCGCTACGAGGACATCGAGATCCTCGACTACCGGTACCACCCGCACATCAAAGCACCGGTGGCAGTGTGAGCTGACGAAGCCCCGTGGGAGCGCCGACCCCGGCGCGATTGCCCGGGCGCGGCACCGCGAGAGGAATCGCGGCGGGGTCGCCGCTCCCACGCGGGCTTGGCCACAACCGTTGGAGCGGCCCACGGCGTTTGGACAACCGCGGGGCGGTCGACTAAGCCCCCGTGGGAGCGCCGTCCTCGGCGCGATTGCTCGGGTCAGGCACGGCGGAAGGAATCGCGCCGGGGTCGCCGCTCCCACGCGGGCTCGGCCAAACGAAGGAGCAGCCCACGGCCGCCACCACCCAATAGATGCCTCGCTAGCCGGGACTGAACGCCGGACGGCAAGCCCGTTCGACCTACCGCTTTATCCACACGCCGCGGCCGACTATAATCATGACCATCTATATGGTCACTTCGCGAATCGCTTCATGAGCACAACACGTATCAGCCTCGCCGACGCCAAGGCCAGGTTCAGCGAAATCACCCGGCTCGCGGCAGCCGGCGAGACCGTCATCATCACCAAGCGCGGGCGGGCCATGGCGCGCCTCTCCAGGGCAGAAGCAGCGCCCGAACCCATTGACTTGGCCGCGCTGCGCCGACTGACGGACTCCATGACCGGAGAAGGGGAAGACGCGGGCGAGTTCATGCGCGGCATGCGTGACGAGGCGCGTTATTAGTGCAGTATCTGGATACCAGTGTGCTGGTCGCCTGCCTGACGCGCGAACCCAGGACGCACGGCATGCAGGACTGGCTGGCAGGGCAGCCCACGTCCGAGCTCGCGATCAGCGACTGGGTAATCACGGAGTTCTCCGGCGCGCTCTCCCTGAAGATCCGCAAAAACCAGCTTACGACGGCGGACAGAGCGGAGTCGCTGGCCATGTTCAACGCACTGGTCGATGCATCCCTGGCCCTACTTCCGGTCTCCAGCCTCGACTTTCGGACTGCCGCGCGCTACGCGGACCAGCATGGAACCGGACTGCGCTCCGGGGACGCGCTGCATCTGGCGGTCGCCGGCAATCACGGCGCCAGGATTCAGACACTCGACAGGGGCCTGAAAACGGCCGCCGACGCCCTGGGCGTCAGTGCCGCCCTGCTTTGACGGGACAGATACAGCGCGCTGAACCGTGACGGCGGCCCACGACGGTTGCAGGAGCGCCGCGAGGCGCGATTGCCGCGGCGCGGCACCGCGGGAGGAATCGCGGCGGGGTCGCCGCTCCCACGCGGGCTGGACCAACCGTTGGAGCGGCCCACGGCCGCGAACAGCCGAATAGGTGCTTTGACGTGTCTTCGAGCCAAAGACCCACGATCAGCCTGATCGCCGCCATGTCCCGCAACCGGGTCATCGGCCGCGACGGGACGCTGCCCTGGCGTTTGCCCGCCGACATGCGGCATTTCGTCCGCCTCACCAAGGGCAAACCGGTCATATCGGGGCGCAGGAACTTCGAGGACATCGGCAAACCGCTGCCGAAGCGCACCAATATCATCCTCACCCGCCAGCGTCACTACCGCGCCGAGGGGTGTCTGGTGGCCCATTCGCCGGAGCAGGCCCTGGCGCTGGCCGGCGATGCCGAGGAGATCATGGTCATCGGCGGCGAACACGTGTACGAGGCGTTCCTGCCGCTGGCGGACCGTATCTATCTCACCGTGGTGGAGGCCGACATCGAAGGGGATACCCACTTCCCCGAGCTGGCGGAACGGGACTGGGAGTTGGTACGGGAGACGGCTCAGCCGGCCGACGTCGACAACCCTCACGCCATGCGCTTTCTGGAGTATCGTCCCAGGACTGCGGCCCGTCCGAGACGCTGAACCGCCGCCCGATGCACCCAGGAGTCTGGGCGGTAGAAATCCAGGGAAACACTGAAGTATTCACGGCGTGCCGTTCCCTGCCGTTCCGTCCGGTCCAGAGGCGAGACATGCTGCCCCGCCGCAGGTACAGTGCGGAGGAAACAATTGGGATGGCATGGGCCGCGCGGCGCGGTATCGACCGCCGGCGGACCCGGACCGGACAGCGCCAACGGAAACGGCCGGACAATGACCGATCAGCACATTGCTTCCACGGACGCCCCCCGCATAGGCGCGGGAGAGCATCCGCTACGCCGGGCGGTCACCGCCGAAGTGCATGCCAGGCCTTTCGAGGCCCTCGACGGGCCCATGCGCGTATCCCACCTCGCCCTGGTGACGGGCCCGGACGCGGCGCTGCACAGCGAGGAGGTCCGCCACCTGACTGCGCTCTGCGAGCGCCACGGCGCCCAGCCTCCGCAGCCGGAGGCCAACTTCTACAGCGAGCAGATGGACGAGTTCCGACTGCGCTGGGAACGTCACCAGGAGTTCTCGACCTACACTGTGTTCCGACGCGGTGTCGAGGACGCGCCGTTTGCGTCGCCCGCCATCGCCCTGCTGCCGGCGGAGTGGCTGGCCGGGCTTCCCGGTGAGCTGCTGGCGGCCACCCACCTCGTCCTGGAAGGCGACACGGCACCCCGGCGATCCGTGGCCGACCTGGAGAACCTGTTCGGCACCGACAACATTGCCGGCGGCTGGGTAGCGCGCGGGACGGCCATGGCGTTCACGGATTTCCGGCCGCATCAGGACGGCTTCTCCCGGTTCCTGGTCCAGGACGCGGGCCTGGCGCCGCGCCGGGCGGGCCGGCTGGTGCAGCGCCTGCTGGAGATCGAGACCTACCGCCTTATGGCGCTGCTGGCTTTCCCCATGGCCCGTCGCCTGGGCCCGGAGATTGCACGGCTCGAGACGGAGCTGCACGACATCACGGACGCCATGACCGAGGCCAAGGGGCTTGCCGACGAGCAGCACCTGCTGGAAGCGCTGTCCCGGCTCGCGGCACGCACGGAGCACCTCACCGCCCAGAGCAGCTTCCGGCTCAGCGCCGCGCAGGCCTACGACCAGCTCATCGGCCAGCGGGTCGAGAGCCTGCGCGAGGAACGCTACGAGTACCTGCAGACCATCGGCAAGTTCCTCGAGCGCCGCTCGGCGCCGGCCATGCGGACCTGTGCCTCGGTCGCCGCGCGGCAGGAAGCGATCGCCCGCCGGGTGAGCCGCGCGGCCAACCTGCTGCGCACCCGCGTAGACGTGGCCCTGGAAGGCCAGAACCGCGATCTGCTCGCGTCAATGAACCGCCGCACCCGCATGCAGCTGCGACTGCAGGAGGCGGTGGAGGGACTGTCCGTCGTGGTCCTGAGCTACTATACGGTCGGCCTGCTCGCTTACATGGCCAAGGCCGCCAAGGCGGCGGGCCTGCATGTGCCCGTCGATCTGGGCGTCGGCCTGGCGGCACCGCTGGTGGTCGGGACGACCTGGCTCATTATAAGGAGGCTGCGTCGCGGCGTGACGGGCGAAGAAGCCGGCGACGGCCACTGAGAGGCCGAAACCGCCGACGCGAGGGAGGAAGGTTTAGCCACAGATGAACACGGATGGACACAGATTGACTGATGCCTTCGCAGAGGACGCTCCGCCTGTCTCCTCAGTCAACGGGTGAGCTTCGGCGGATCAGGCCAATTGCGAACATCAGTGTTTATCCGTGTTCATCTGTGGCTAAACCAGATCCCATGACGCCGCAGCCCGACATTTTTCCCGCGCATACCTCATATAACACTGTCCGCTCAATTCATGTTGCACTGAAGCAACAACAAATAAGTTCCGGACGTTGTGTTGATTTCCCACAACACATGGTGTAAACAACGGAGTGTGCTTACGGTGCGATCCTAAGCCGTCGAGTGTTGCATTGACGCAACACCCGGCAAACCGGGGGGTGGACCCGGCGGTTCGCGGAGAACCAGAAAATCCCACGGAGCTAAATCTGAAAAAGCAAGGAACCTGTCAATCAGGGGGATCAATCAAATGAAGAAGTTCAGCTCTGCACTCGCTCTGGCTGCGGTGATCAGCGTCCCCGCCGTGGCCCAGGCCGCTGACGTCAATTTCGGTGCCGAATTCGAAGTCAACGGCTACAGCGTTGACATGGACCAAGGCACCAACACCGATACGTTCGCCGGCTTCCAGCAGCGTACGCTGCTCACCGCGGACATGAAGGGTGACGGTGGCGTCTCCTTCCACACCGGCGTCCTGCTCTCCGGCGACACCTGGAGCGGCGATAACCACGTCACCTCCTCCGGCAACAACGCCGCTGGCCAACTCGACGCGGCCGGCCGCACCAGCGTGACGGACCAGGGTGACGGCAGCGACGTGGTCACCATGGACTATGGCTACGTCCAGATTCCGATGCTGGCGGGCGTGGTCCGCGCGGGCCGCATGAAGGCCAGCTGGGCCGACTGCTTCCTGGCCTGTGACGACCGCCGTGACCGCATCCAGTATCTGACCAAGCTGGGCAACACCACGGTGTTTGGCCTGTTCGACAAGCGCGTCGAGGGCATGACCAACTATTCCAAGGACGACGGCGACATGTGGCTGGCCGGCTTCGTCGGCAACTACGCGGGTTGGACCGCCGGCTCCGTGTTCTTCTACTTTGCAGGCAACGACAACACGTCGGGCGGCGGTGCCGGTACCGGGTATGCGCTGACGGATGTTTACGCCGTCTCCCCGTATGTGAAGGGTAAGGCCGGTCCGGTGGACATCGAGGCGGCCGTGAACTACTTCAACGGCGGCAGCAATAGCACCAATAGTCCTGCGACTAACGGCGCCTTTTTCCAGAGTGCCGGCACGTCTGAGTTCGTGCGCGTCGGCTGGGGCACCGGCCCGATCATGGTCGAGGGCCAGGTTATCGCCGTTCAGGACGGCGGCTTGGTGGATGCTGGCTTTGACAGCTTTTCCTCGCTGATCGCCAACAGCCCCTCCCGCGACGTGAGCCCGACCAGTGTCGTGGGCATCGGCTCTGCCGGCCTTAACGACATCACTGACAAGCTGTCCCAGCAGTTCTATGCGGTTCGTGTGACTGGCAACATCACCGACAAGTGGGCGCTGGTCGGCGCCGTCGGCGGCTTCAACTACAAGAATGACTCCGCCAATGTCAAAGCTGCGGACATCAAGGGTTCTGGCGCGTTCTACGACGCCCAGGTCCACTACATGGTGACCAAGAACACCACCATCTCCGCGACCTACGGTGCCTTGACGGGCGATGACATCCAGGCGGGCATGACCAGTGCGGCGGCGTCCAACGACAACGCCGATCCGTCGGCCGTCAGCCTGAACCTGAACACCAAGTTCTAAGCACGGCGTTACAGGTAGGTCAGAAAGGGGCGCTTCGGCGCCCCTTTTTTGTTTAGCCACAGATGAACACAGATGGACACAGATTGTTTAGAGCGCGGGCGGATCGGAGCTCGGAGTGCCGGCCGACGGCGCGGCCTTGCCCAGGGCCGGCTTAGTCACGCAGCAAACATCCGTGTTTATCTGTGTTCATCTGTGGCTAATGAGACCCCACGTTGCGCCGGTGGCGTCCGTTCCTCTATCCTTGCGCTTCCCCCCTTCGTGGAATAAACAGGACTCGCCTCCATGGTGTATCGCTATTCCGCTCTGTTGCTGATCGCCCTCCTCTCCGCCGTCATGTCCGGCTGCGCCGACACGCCCAAGGACCCGGACAAGGAGATCCCGCCGGAGGTCGACAAGGTGCTGGGCCGCGACCGGCCGGATTACGAGCACAAGAACGCCCTCGAAAGCTTTTTCTCCAGCGACGACAAGCAGCAGAAGCAGGCGGCCGCCGTGGCCAAGGCCGTGGACAAGCGCCTGGATACCTTCGACCAGCGGCTTTCCCGCATCGAGCAGCAGGTGGCGATGCTCTCGCAGTCCAAAGGCAGCCAGGGTGGATCGGGAGCAGCCGCGGCACAGCCGGCCGCGCCGTCGGGCCGCACCATCGAGCTGGGCTTGGCCGTATCCGACGCCGGCGCCGGCGGCCAGCTCGACAACAGCGTGCAGAGCGCGGTCGCCGACACGGCCAGGAGCTCGGGGCTTGCCTTCGCCACTGCCGCCGACGTCTCCGAGCGGCTGAACGAGGCGGGCTGCAGGCACCCCTCCGACCCCGGCTGCCTCGCCGAGCTCGCCACCTACCCGGGGGTGCGAATGCTGGTGGACGTGAGCCAAATGCAGATGCAGCAGGACGCGGCCGTGGTGACCTACCGGCTGATGGACACGGTGCTGGGCAAAGCCTACCCGCCGCGCACCGTGCGAATGCCCGTGGCGAACGGCCAGGTGCCGCAGCAGAGCCTGTCAAGCATGGCCGACAGCATTGTCTTCACCGCCATGTCCCTGGCCGACAAGGCGCCGTGGCAGGCCCGGGCCTTCAACCAGCGCAACGGCCAGTGGTACATCAGCGCGGGCCAGCGCTCGGGGCTCAAGACGGGGGATCTGCTACGGATCCACGCGCCGGGGCATACCATCGCCACGCCGGGCGGCAACGTGGCCGGCTGGGTACCCGGCAAACCCAAGGGCACGCTCAAGATCGTCGGCTTCGCCGGCAAGGATATCGCCATCGCCGAGCTGACCGACGGCCAGGCGCCGAAGCCGACCGACCCGCTGCTGCCGGAAACCGGCACCCGGAACGCCCAGAACCGCTAAGGAACGGATAGAGAAACTGCGACGACATGCGAATCGCCTTTACCGCCATGGTGCTGGCCGCGCTGACGGCGGCCGTGCACGCCCAGACCGTCGATCAGCAGATCGCCAACGATCCCATCGCCCAGGCCTGCAAGGTGCTGGCCGACAAGGGTAACGACACGGCGCGGGAGTACTACCAGGACATCAAGGCCCAACTGCGGGCCACCGCCCGGACCCAGGCCGAAGGGGCACCGGAGGGAGAGTCGGTCCAGGACTTCCAGCACGTCATGCGCCAGGCCGCGGTCGCGCGCGGCTGGTGCGGCGCCATTCCCATTCAGACCAGCCCGAAGGCCAAGGCCCAGTCGGACGATGACGACATTCCCAAGGAGTGGGTCCGCCAGGCCATGCTGAAGACCTATCGCGCCAGGCAATGCGACAAGGTACTGGCCGGGAAGGATGGCGACAAGGACCACGAGGCCTGCGAGCGCATGCGCCACCAGCTGGACGAGTGGGCTGACTACTACGAGTGAGAGCCGCGGATGAACGCTGATTTGCTGCGGTAGAGCCCGACGCCGGGGCATGCGCGGCGGCGCCTGAGACCCAGCGACCCAAAGATCGCGGCGAGGACGCCGCTACCACACCCCTTCGCTAATCGACCCGGTTAATCGGAGGGTTGTGGGAGACCGTCCCCGCGGCGATTGGGTTGATTCGGAGCCCATCGCGGCGCGGTCGCCGCTCCCACGGGCTTTCGCCAACCGGCGTCCGTCGGGAACTGTCAAACAGGGAAGCGCGAAGCGATTCCCTACCGCTTCATCGAATCGAAGAACTCGCTGTTGGTCTTGGTGTCCTTGAGCTTGTCCAGCAGGAACTCGATGGCGGCCAGCTCGTCCATGGGATGCAGCAGCTTGCGCAGGATCCAGACCTTCTGCAGCTCGTCCTGGCTCATCAGCAGCTCCTCGCGGCGGGTGCCCGAACGGTTGATGTTGATGGCCGGGTAGATGCGCTTTTCCGAGATCCGCCGGTCCAGGTGGATCTCCATGTTGCCGGTGCCCTTGAACTCCTCGTAGATGACGTCGTCCATCCGCGAGCCGGTCTCTACCAGGGCCGTGGCGACGATGCTCAGGCTGCCGCCTTCTTCCACGTTGCGGGCCGCGCCGAAGAAGCGCTTGGGCCGGTGCAGGGCATTGGCGTCGACGCCGCCGGTGAGCACTTTGCCCGATGATGGCACCACGGTGTTGTAGGCCCGGGCCAGGCGGGTGATGGAATCCAGCAGCACCACCACGTCCTTCTTGTGCTCCACCAGGCGCTTGGCCTTCTCGATCACCATCTCGGCCACCTGCACGTGGCGGCTGGCCGGCTCGTCGAAGGTGCTGGACACCACCTCGCCGCGCACGGTGCGCGCCATCTCCGTGACCTCCTCGGGCCGCTCGTCGATGAGCAGCACGATGAGATGGCACTCGGGATAGTTGTTGGTGATGGACTGGGCGATGTTCTGCAGCAGCATCGTCTTGCCCGCCTTGGGCGGCGAGACGATCAGGCCGCGCTGGCCTTTGCCGATGGGCGCCACCAGGTCGATGATGCGCGCGGTCAGGTCCTCGGTGCTGCCGTTGCCCCGTTCCAGCTGCATGCGCTCACGGGCGAACAGCGGCGTCAGGTTCTCGAACAGGATCTTGTGCTTGGCAACCTCGGGCTTCTCGAAGTTGATCTCGCTGACTTTCAGCAGCGCGAAGTAGCGCTCGCCCTCCTTCGGCGGCCGGATCTTGCCCGCCACCGTGTCACCCGTACGCAGGCTGAAACGGCGGATCTGGCTCGGCGAGACGTAGATGTCATCCGGGCCGGCCAGATAGGAGCTGTCGGCGGAGCGCAGAAAGCCAAAGCCGTCCTGCAGGATCTCAAGGACGCCGTCGCCCCAGATATCCTCGCCCTTCTTGGCGCGCGCCTTGAGGATGGAGAAGATGACGTCCTGTTTGCGGGAACGCGCCATCCCCTCGATGCCGATGGATTGCGCTACTTCGACCAGCTCGGCCGCTGGCATCTGTTTGAGCTCGGTGAGGTTCATGTCCTTCCGTAACCGTTATGCAGTGGAACAAGAACAAAGCGTCCATGGATATGCTCGAGCGCGGCATCGGCACCACCGGCCCGCTCCCGCGGGAGCGCGAGCCCGGAAGGGCCCCCCTACCGCAACTGGCGGCAGCAATGGGACACCACGCTCGGCATGGCGTAACGAAACTTTTGGCTGATCTCTGCGACCGCCGGCGCCGGCACGGCGCCGGAGCGTCGGAATGAATCACGGCGCCGGTCCCCGACGCCGTGACGCAATAACCGGTAAGCGCGTCTGCCGACCTTCCAGGCCATGCTGCCCGGGAGGCCTGAGTTACAGGTTACTGTCAATGAATGCCGTAAGCTGCGACTTGGACAGCGCCCCCACTTTCGTTGCCTCCACGTTGCCGTTCTTGAACAGCATCAACGTGGGAATCCCCCGAACACCGAATCTCGGCGGCGTCTCCGCATTCTCGTCGATGTTCAACTTCACCACCTTGAGCTGGCCGGCATAGGACTCAGCGAGCTCGTCGAGCACCGGCGCGACCATCTTGCAGGGCCCGCACCATTCCGCCCAGTAATCCACGAGCACCGGCATTCCGGCGTTCAGGACCTCCCGCTCAAAGCTCTCGTCCGAGGCATGCACGATGTGTCCGCTCAAGATATGGGCCTCCGCGTACCTCTCGCCTGGGTCAGATGCAGAAATCGGTATCGATTCAGATGCGGAACGGTCTACGGATGCGGGGAACTCGGGGGAGCGCAATCGTGTCGTACTTTGTGAGCTAACGATAGCCTCACAAAACGGCGCTGTCAACGAGGCGGAACAGGGACGACGGCAGACCGTCACTCAACGGCGCCCCGGCTCCGCAAACGCAGCGCACAAGCGTCTCGTGCACAGTGGCTTGCACGCCGCCGCACGGCTCACCTAAGCTTCCAAGAATCGGTGATGATCCGATTGATTTTGTTGACGTGACCGAGTTCGGCTCACGGATACAGATACGGATACAGATAAAGGAATGGACATCCACAGTAATAGGGACGAAACATTTAACGCGTACACCGTCAGCCCGACCCCCAGCTCCGCCTCGGCGCAAGTCTCCCGTCCCGCGGGAGCGCCTGAATGCAAGCGCCCGGCGCTGGAGCACGGTAGACTGAGGCGGTGCTTCGCTTGTCCGTCTTTGCGCAGGTAATGTGACCGCCCCGATTTCACGGCCCCAATAACAGGCTAATAAGGTGCAAGGCATTTTCGGAAGGAACCTCCTTGAGCCGTCGGCGCGGACACAGCCACGTCTGCAGCTGCTCGCTTCGGCGTGCCTGGTGGTGCTGATCGCCCAGGGGGCGGCACAGCTGACATGGTCGCTGTGGCCAACCCGCCACGAGGCGGCACCGCCGTTGGCGGCCGCGGGCGCGGCCGCCGGAGGGGCGTCGGGAGGGTCCCGGGACCTGGCGCAGGTGGCTTCGCTGCACCTGTTCGGGCAGCAGGCCAGCGAACCGGCACAAAAGTCGAAGGCACCCATCGACGCCCCGGAAACGCAGCTGAACCTGACGCTGACGGGCATCCTCTACAGCGAGGATCCCGACGCGGCGCGGGCCATCATCTCCAGCCCGCGCAGCCCGGAGCAGTTTTACCGCGTGGGTCAGCAGGTCCCCGGCGGCGCCACGCTCGACGCCGTCTACAAGGACCGGGTGATCCTGCTGCGTAACGGACGGCACGAGACCCTCAAGCTCCCCGAAGAACGCCTCGGCAAGGCCATGGAGAACTTCGCGTCCCATGAGACGCCCTCCCGGGCGTCCGCGGCTGGACGCGGCGGCCAGGACATGGGCTCGCTGGACGACTACCGCAAGGAGTTGGTGAAGAACCCGGCCCGCCTTCAGGAGTACTTTCAGGGCCGTCCCGAGATGCGCAATGGCCAGATGGTCGGCTTCAGGATCGAGCCGGGTTCGAACCCGCAGCTTTTCCAGATGACCGGGCTGCAGGCAGGCGACATCGTCACGGCGGTCGGCGACGTGCAGGTCGACAGCCCGGACAAGGGCATCCAGGTCTTCCAGCAGATCGCCAAGTCCGACCACGTGACGCTGACGGTCATGCGCAACGGCACGCAGACGCAGATACCAATCAATTTCAATCAATAGGCGGGACAACGGAACATGGGCTTCTTCCGAGCACAGAGACGGTCGACGGCGCGACCAGGAGTCTGGGCGGCAGCAATCCAGGGGCTCTGCGGTTCGGAGGCGCTCGTCCGGCAAGGCGCGGCTGGCAGCGAACTGGGAACTCGCCTCGCGGCCAGAGCCCCTGGATTGCTGCCGCCCAGACTCCTTGCGATCCAGGCGCTGCTGCTCTGGGCACTGGCAGTAACGGCGCTGCCCGCCGTCGCCCAGCAGCAGAACCGCCCCGTACTCAACCTCAAGGATGCCGACATTACGGCGCTGATCGAGACGGTTTCCGATGTCACCGGCAAGAACTTCATCGTCGACCCGCGGGTCAAGGCCAAGGTGACGGTTATCTCCAATCACGCCATGAAGCCCGACGAGCTCTACCGCGTGTTTCTGTCGGTGCTGCAGGTCCACGGCTTTGCGGCGGTGCCCACCGGCGATGTCATCAAGATCGTACCGGACATCAACGCCAAGCAGCTCGGCCAGGTGGGCGGCCCTGGCAAGCCGATCCCGGCGGACGAGATCGAAACGCGGGTGATCCCGGTACAGAACGTGCCCGTGGCCCAGCTGGTGCCCATCCTCCGCCCGCTGGTGCCCCAGCAGGGCCATTTCGCGGCCTATCCGCCCACCAACGTGCTGATCATCTCGGACCGCGCCGCCAACATCGACCGGCTGAAGCGGGTGATCGACCGCATCGACAAGGCGGGCAACGAGGACGTGGAGGTGATCCATCTCAAGCACGCCTCCGCACCGGAGGTGGTGCGCATCCTCGATTCGCTGCAGCAGGGACAGGGCAAGGCCCAGCCGCCCGGCGAAAGCGTGCAGCTGGCCGCCGACGAGCGCACCAACAGCATCCTGATGAGCGGCGACAAGTCGCGCCGGATGCGCCTGCGCAGCATCATCGTGGACCTGGACTCACCGCTGGAGCAGGGTGGCAATACCCAGGTGGTGTACCTGAAATACGCCAACGCCAAGGATCTCGCGAAGGTACTGACCGGGGTCAGCGAGAACCTGAAGAAGAACCAGGCCGATGGCAAGCAGGCCAGCACCGGCGGCGGCGGGGCCGCGAGCGGCCAGGACGTCAACATCGAGGCCGACGAGTCCACCAACGCCCTGGTGATCACGGCGCCGCCGAAGATCCAGCGCGAGCTGGCGGCAGTCATCCGGCAGCTCGATGTCCGGCGTGCCCAGGTGCTGATCGAGGCGGCCATCGCCGAGGTGTCGCTGGATCTGGCGGCCAATCTCGGCCTGCAATGGGCGGTGGACGGTTCCCCCGGGCAGAAGGGCGGCGTCGGCGGCACGACGTTCTCCAATGCGTCCACGCCGCTTTCCTCGCTGATCACCTCGATCCAGCAGAACTCCGCGCCCAACCTCGGCTCCGGGTTGAACATCGCCGTGGGCAGCCTGAAGAGCGGCACCCGCTTCGGCGTGCTGCTGGAGGCGCTGGAGTCCAACTCCGACACCAACGTCCTGTCGACACCCTCGCTGCTGACCCTGGACAATGAGGAGGCGGAGATCCGGGTGGCCCAGAACGTGCCGTTCGTAACCGGCTCCTACACCAATTCCGGCACCAACGCCAGCAACCCTTTCCAGACCATCGAACGCAAGGACGTTGGCCTGATCATGAAGGTCACGCCGCAGATCAACGAGGGCAACTCCATCAAGCTCGACATTGAGCAGGAGGTGTCCAGCGTTCAGAACGCCGCCAATGCCTCCGCGCAGAACCTGATCACCAACAAGCGCTCCATCAAGACCAGCGTGCTGGTGGACGACGGCGCCCTGGTGATCCTGGGCGGGCTGATCGACCAGAACGTGAAGCAGACCGAGCAGAAGGTGCCGCTGCTGGGCGATATCCCGTTCCTGGGCGAGCTGTTCCGCTATCGCTCCAGCTCCAGCAAGAAGAACAACCTGATGGTCTTCATGCGGCCACGCATCATCCGCAGCCAGCACAGCCTGAGCCGGTACGCGGCCAACAAGTACAATTACATGCGCGCGGAGGAGCTGGCCCGGCGCCGCAAGGGCGTGCCCCTGCTGCCCGATGACAGTGCGCCGGTGCTGCCGCCGCTGGAGAAGGTGGAGCTGCCGTTCCCGTTCCCGGACGCAATAGGTAACCACTAGTGTGCTGTCCCATAAATAACGTACCGATCAGCGCGTCGCCAGGCGGTCAGATGCAAGGCGCGCCGCGAAGCGCCGTAGCACGGCTATGGTCAAGCGGCGCAACGCAGTCAGATGGCCGCTTAGCGACGCGCCCGACGGGAGCCCCGCAGATGCGCCTCGGCTGCGTTGGCGTTCTTGTAAAGGGCGACGGCCATTCACTGCGAACACCGCCTTGCCGCGGCGCATCTGCGGGGCTCTGATCGGCACGTTATTTATGGGACAGCACACTAGCCTTTCAGGCAGCATTGCCCGAAAGGTTGGCAAGAGGCATACGCACGATGGCCATGAGCACAGAGGACATTCTCAGCCAGCACGACGTCCGTCAGGAGGCGACGGGCGGCGACGGCTACCGCCCGTCCTTCGGCTTCGCCAAGCGGCACGGCGTCCTGGTCCGGCAGTTCGCCGAGGACGGCGTGCACGTGGCCTACCGGGCCGGCGCCAGCCCGCAGGTACTCACGGAGCTGAGGCGCAGCCTCAAGCGGCCCCTGAAGCTGGAGCGGGTCAGCCCCGACGCCTTCGACCGACTGCTGCAGCAGAGCTACGAGACGCAGTCCGGGGAGGCCATGCAGATGATGGAGGACATGGGCGGCGACATGGACCTCTCGCGCATTGCCGAGTCCATGCCGGAGCCCGAGGACCTCCTGGAGAGCGAGGACGACGCGCCGATCATCCGGCTGATCAACGCCCTGCTCACCGAGGCCGTCAAGGAGGACGCCTCCGATATCCATATCGAGCCTTACGAGCAGCGGCTGGTGGTGCGTTTCCGGGTGGACGGCGTGCTGCGCGAGGTGCTGCAGCCGCCACGGGTGATGGCACCGCTGCTGGTCTCGCGCATCAAGGTCATGGCCCGGCTGGACATCGCCGAGAAGCGCCTGCCCCAGGACGGCCGCATCTCGCTGAAGATCGCCGGCCGGGCCGTGGACGTGCGCGTTTCGACCCTGCCCTCGGGACACGGCGAGCGGGTAGTGATGCGGCTGCTGGACAAGCAGGCCGGCCGGCTTGATCTGGAGCACTTGGGCATGCCCGAGCCGCTCCGGCGTCAGGTGGACGAGCTGGTGCATCGTCCCCATGGCATTTTCCTCGTGACCGGCCCCACCGGCTCCGGCAAGACCACCACCCTGTACGCGGCGCTGAGCCGGCTCAACGACAAGAGCTGCAACATCCTCACCGTCGAGGACCCGATCGAGTACTACATCGACGGCATCGGCCAGAGTCAGGTGAACACCAAGGTGGACATGACCTTCGCCCGGGGCCTGCGCGCCATACTGCGCCAGGACCCAGACGTGGTGATGGTGGGCGAGATCCGCGACCTGGAGACCGCGGAAATCGCCGTGCAGGCCTCGCTGACCGGCCACGTGGTGCTGTCCACCCTGCACACGAACACCGCCATCGGCGCCGTCACCCGCCTGCGCGACATGGGCGTGGAGCCGTTCCTGCTCTCCTCCAGCGTGGTGGGCGTCCTGGCCCAGCGGCTGGTGCGCCGGCTCTGCGACGACTGCAAGCGCCCGTTCACGGCCTCGGAGACGGACTGCGACGCCCTGGGCGTCCCGGCGGACAACCCGCCGACCCTCTATACCTGGGAGGGCTGCGACACCTGTAACCAGATCGGCTACCGGGGCCGCAGCGGGCTGTTCGAGCTGGTGGTGATCGACGAAAACATGCGCACCCTGATCCATGACGGCTCCGGCGAGCAGGCCATGGAACGCCACGCCCGCCGGCGCACCCCCAGCCTGCGCGACGACGGCGTCCGGCGGGTACTGGCCGGCGAAACCACCATCGAGGAAGTGCTGCGGGTGAGCACGGATGACTAACCGCCTGCGCGGCGGATCGCCGCGAAAGAGGAAAGCAGCCCGCATGGGAGCGCCAACCCCGGCGCGAACTTCATACGCCGGCACGGCCCGCATCGCGGCGGGGTCGCCGCTCCCACATCCCACCGCGAGGAAGGCAGAGCCGTAAGCCATGGGCGCGTTCGAATACGAGGCGCTTGACGCCGGCGGCAAAGAGCGCAAGGGCGTCTTGGAGGGCGACACGCCCCGCCAGGTCCGGCAGCAGCTCCGCGACAAGGGCTGGATACCGCTGGAGGTGGGCGAGGTGGCCGAGAAGGCCTCGCGCGGGCCCAGGCTGGGCATGCGCCGCGGCGCCTCCACCGCCGAGGTCACCCTGATCACCCGGCAGCTGGCCACCCTGGTGGCGTCCGGGCAGCCGCTCGAAGAGGCGCTGCGTGCCATCGCCCGACAGGCGGAGAAGCCCCGCCTGCGCAACATGGTCACCGCGGTGCGCTCCAGGGTGCTCGAAGGCCACACCCTGGCCGACGCCCTGGCCGACTTCCCGCGGGTGTTCAACGAGCTCTACCGCGCCACGGTGTCCGCGGGTGAGCACACCGGCCACCTGGACCTGGTGCTGGAGCGGCTGGCGGACTACACGGAGGGCCGGCAGTACATGCGCCAGAAAGTGCAGCAGGCGTTGATCTACCCCATTGCTCTGGTGGTCATCGCCATCGGCGTGGTGATTCTGCTGCTGACCTACGTCGTCCCCAAGGTGACCAAGGTGTTCGAGAATATCGGGCATCAGCTGCCCGTGCTCACCCGCGGGCTGATCGCCACCAGCGACTTCCTGCGCGACAACGGCATCTGGCTGGCGCTGCTGCTGGCCCTGGCGGTGATCGGCTTCGGCTACGCCATGCGGAACATCCGCTTCCGCCGGCGCGTCCACCGCTTCCTGTTGGGGATGCCGCTGATCGGGCGGCTCACGCGCGGGCTGAACACCGGCCGTTTCGCCCGCACTTTCAGCATCCTCGCCGGCAGCGGCGTACCCATTCTGGATGCCCTGCGCATCTCCGCCGGGGTCATCAACAACGTCCCCATGCGGGAAGCGGTGGAGGACGCCTCGTCACGCATCCGGGAGGGCACCGGCATCAGCAAGGCCCTGGAGCGCACCGGTCAGTTCCCGCCCATGGCCATGCACCTGATCGCCAGCGGCGAGACTTCCGGCGACCTGGAGGGCATGCTGGAACGGGCGGCCATCAACCAGGAACGCGAGATCGAGGGCATGATTAACACCCTGCTCGCCCTGTTCGAGCCGATCCTGATCATCGTCATGGGCTCGATAGTCCTGGTGATCGTCCTGGCCATACTGCTGCCGATCTTCCAGCTCAATCAGCTGGTGGGTCAGTAGCCAGCCTATTCAAGAACTTATTTCATACCGTATGTCCAATAGATATGGTGATTCACAGTCATCACTCACCCGCCGGACCGGGCCGGAGACACGGTCCGAAGACCGGGTGAGTCACAAGGAGACCGAGAGACAGACCATGCGGAACATTCACCCCCTGCATCGACGACCCGTACGCGGCGCCATGGGCGGCTTCACGCTCATCGAGATCATGGTGGTCGTGGTGATACTGGGCATCCTGGCGGCGTTCGTCGTGCCCAATGTCATGGACAACCCGGAAAAGGCCCGCATCACCAAGGCCAAGCACGACATCCGGGTCATCGAAAACGCGCTGGAGATGTACAAGCTGGACAATTACACGTACCCGACCACCGACCAGGGGCTGAAGGCGCTGGTGGAGAAACCCAGCTCCCAGCCGGAGCCCCCGAACTGGAAAGATGGCGGCTATCTGAAGCAGCGGCCCAAGGATCCCTGGGGCCACGACTACGAGTACCTCAGCCCCGAAGACAACAGCGGCGAGGTGAAGATCATGACCCTGGGCGCCGACAACCGCCCGGGCGGTGACGGGGCGAATGCCGACATTACCAACAAGGATCTCCAGTAGCGCGGGTCGGCCATGAGCATCACGGCAGGCCATGGACGCGGACCGCATCGTCGGCGGGGCTTCACCCTCATCGAGCTGCTGGTGGTCCTCGTCATCATTGGTCTGCTGGTCAGCCTTGCCGTGCTGAGCCTCGGCGACAACCGGGGCGAGGTGGTGAAACGGGAAGCCGACCGGCTGGTGGCGCTGCTGAAGCTCGCCCGCGACGAGGCCACCCTGAGCGGCGAGCCCGTGGGCCTGCATGTCTACGAGGACGGCTACACCTTCCTGTCGCAGCAGAACGCCGACAAGTGGGTGGCCATGACCGGCGACCGCACCCTGGGTCCCCGCAAGGTGCCCGAGGTCGTGCGGCTGGACGTGCTGGTCGACGGCGAGCCCGTGACCCCGGAGCAGCGTGGGCTCACGGGCGACCGGGGCGACTCCGACAACCCCGGGCTGTCCGACGATGGCGGTGACGGCACCGACAGCCCGGGCCTGGACGCGGTAGAGGGCAGGGATCAGCAGGCGAAGAAGGACAAGGACGACAAAGAGAAAAAGGACAAGCAAGACAAACAGGAAAGTATCAAGCCGCAGACGGTCATCTACCCGAGCGGGGAAATCTACCCGTTCGAGATCGACGTCTCGGGCCAGGAGCAGCAGACGCCCTACTACCGCATCACCGGTGAGATGCATGGCGAGATCAGCATGGAAAAGCGTGACTAGGAATTTACGGGGAGCCCCTCGGGCGGCGCCGTGCGGCCGGAGCCATGGCACGCCGGCACGTTGCTCGTCGGGCTTTACCCTGATCGAGGTGCTCGTGGCGGTGGCCATCCTGGCCATCGCCATGGCCGCGGTGATCAAGGCGACCACCGAGAACACGGCCAATGCCACCTACCTGCGCGACAAGACCTTCGCCAACTGGATCGCCGCCAACAAGCTCGCCGAGATGCAGATGGGCGACGCCTGGGGCGAAGGCGGGCAGGACACCACCCGGGCCTTCGCCGGCCGCAAATGGCCGGTCCATGTGGAGATCACCGAGTTCCCGTCGCAGATCATTTCGGCCGACGAGATGCGCGAGGTGGAGGTCCGGGTTTACGCGCCGGGGGACGAGTCCTCCATCGGCATCGACAAGCGCTCGCCGCTGGTGCGGCTGCACGGCGCCATCACCAATCCGAATCCGCAATGACCGCTTCCAGGCGCCAACGGGTGGCCGGCTTCACCCTGCTGGAAATCATCGTCGCGGTGGCGATATTCGGCATCGTCTCGGCGGTGGCCTATTCCGGGCTCAACATGGTGCTCAACGCCCAGGCTCAGACCCGCGACCACGCGGAGCGGCTCAGCGAGCTGCAGCGCGCCCTGACTCTGATGGAGACCGATTTCGAGCAGGTCGCCCCGCGCAGCGTCCGCGACCGCTACGGCGACCGGCAGCCGGCGCTGCAGGGCAACGTGGACGGCGTGACCCTGACCCGCGCCGGCCACCTCAACCCCATGGGCCAGGCGCGCAGCGCCTTCCAGCGGATCGGCTATCAGCTCAACGACGACAAGCAGCTGGTCCGGCGAACCTGGACCGGCCTGGACCAGCCCATCGATCCCTCGCCCCATGACGGCATCCTCCTCGACCACGTGGACGCCTTCAGCGTCACCTACACCTCCGGCCCCGATTCCGACTGGGTCGAGCAATGGCCGCCCACCGGCGCGAAGAACCCGGACCGGGCCCTGCCGGCGGCGGTGAAGATCACGCTGAAGCTGCCCGAGTACCAGGGCGAGATCGTGCGCATCCTGAGGATACCGGGCTCATGACCGCCCCGAAGAAACAGCGCGGCGTGGCGCTGATCACCGCCATCCTGGTCATGGCCATTGCCACGACCGCGGCCGTGCAGATGGTCTACCGCCAGCAGCTGGACATCCGCCGCACCGAGAACGTGCTGGCCCACGATCAGGCGTACGATGCCGCCCTGGCGGCGGAAGACGTCATTCGGGCCCTGCTGACCCGCTCCCTCGCCGAGACCAAGCGCCCCATCCGGCGGGAAGACCTCGAGCAGGTCAGCGCGCGCTTTCAGAACTTCAGCTACTGGGGAGTGCAGTTCAGCCTGCAGGTGGAGGACCTGCAGGGCCGGTTCAACCTGAACAACATGGTGGCCGACGGCAAGGCCAGCCAGGCCCACGTGGAGCAGTTCCGCCGGCTGGCCGGCCTGGTGGGCGGCGACGACGTATCCATCAAGCTCAACGGCAACTACACCGACCTGGACCAGGCCATCGTGGACTGGATCGACGACAACGTGCAGGCCCAGATCCCCGGCGGCGGCGAAGACGACTTCTACAGCCGTACGGTCGGGCGCTACCGCACGGCCAATCAGCCCATGGCGGGCGCCAGCGAACTGCGGCTGGTGCTGCAGCTGCATACCGGCAACAAGACCAAGCTGGCCGAGAGCTGGTACCGGGCGCTGCGACCCTACGTCACGGCGCTGCCCCGGGACACCACCGTCAACGTCAACGCGGCCTCGGCCGAGGTGCTCGCCTCGCTGCTTCCCGACGGCAGCCTGAAAGACGCCAAGCAGGCCGTGGAAGAACGCCGGGACGAGGCCTACGCCGACGTGGACGACTTCCTCAAGCGCAATCCGGCCTTCGATACCGAAAAGCTGGATCCGTCCATGCTGGGCACTGAAAGCGACTTCTACCTGGCCATCATTCACACCCACGCCGCCCGTGCCAACATCACCCTGTACAGCGTGCTGCAGCGCGGCGGCGGCGAGATGGGGTCCGCGGCCGCGCAGGATATCATGCGTCAGGCGGCCCAGGGCCAAATGCCGTCCGCGGAAGCAGCCCAGAAGGCGATGCAGCAGGCGGCGCTGAGCGGCGGCGGGCTGCACGTCGTGCTGCGCAGCGAGACGCGACCGTGATCGGGACGCCGGCTCGGCCTCGTGCTGGCACCACAGGCGCTTTTCCGTGACAATGAATTCCTATTCAAGACCTTAAAGACCGATAATAAAGTCATTCACCTATGCGTCCACGATTGGTCATCCGCCTGAGCGAAACGCCGGAGACGCCGGTGCGCTGGGTGCCGCTCGACATCGAGGGGCGACCCGACGGCCCAACCGGCGTCGGAACGCTGGCCGAGGCCGCCGAGGCGGCAGTGGGCCGACGCATCGTCGTGCTCGCCCATGGCCCCGACGTGCTGCTGATTAGCGCCGTGGTGCCCACCCAGAGCAAGCAGCGCCTGGCCCGTGCGGTGCCGTACGCCCTGGAGGACCAGCTCGCCGAGGACGTGGACGCGCTGCACTTCTCCCTCGGACAGCGCGGCAACGACAACCGCCTCCCCGTCGCCGTCATCGATACCGAGATCATGGATCAGTGGCTACAGGCGCTGCGTGAGGCGGGGCTGGAGCCCGATCAACTCTACCCGGAACAGCTGGCGGTCCCCCGGGAGCCCGACACCTGGGCGGTGGTGGTGGAAGGCGACCGCTTCCTGCTGCGCACCGGCCCACAGTCGGGGCTCGCCGGCGACGCGGGCAACCTCTCCGACATGCTGGAGGGCTGCCTGCTGGAAGCCGGCGACGCGCTCCCGGAGCGCATTACCGTTCACGACTTCACCGGGCAGGCCGCCCTGCCCAACATCGAGACGCCCATCGACCACGCGTCGGGCGACGCCGACGACGGCACCAGCCTGCTCGCCAAGTCACTGGACGAGCGGCAGTCGATCCCGATGCTGACGGGCGACTACGCGAAAAGCAGCGGCTGGCGTGTCCACTGGCAGCGCTGGCGGGCGGTTGCGGCACTGGCCGCGGTCTGGGTCGTCCTGTCCACCGGCCAGGCCTGGTTCCAGCAGTGGCAGCTCAGCCGCGAGCGCGACCGGCTCCAGGACCGTATCGTGGCCGTCTACCGTGACGCCTTCCCCGACTCCCAGCGGGTCATCGACCCCCGCGGCCAGATGCAGAGCCGCCTTCAGGCGCTGCGCAGCGGCGGGCAGGGAGGCAGCTCCGGGCTGCTGCCGCTGCTCGACCGGATCGGCCCCGTGCTGGGCGGCGACAACGGGCTGCGGCTCACGGCGCTGAGCTACCGGGGGGGCGATCTGGACGTGGAGCTGTACGCGGACAGCCTGCAGCGTATCGATCAGCTCAAGCAGCGGCTCAGCCGCATCGACGGCGTCTCGGTGGAGGTCCGCTCCGCGAAGTCGGAGGGCGACCGCGTCCAGGGAAGGCTGCGCATTCAGGAGACGACATGAGGGAATGGTGGTACGGGCTGGCCGCCCGGGAACGCCGCACGCTGATCGCCGGCGGCGCCGTATTGGCGGTCATCGTCTTCTTTTTCGGCATCTGGCTGCCGGCACACCGCGGCGCCGACCGCCTGCGGCAGCAGGTGGCCGAGTCGCGCCAGCTGCTGGGCTGGATGCGACAGTCCGCCGCCGAGGTGAAGGCGCTGCGCGGCAGCGGCACGGACGAGCCCCAGCACCAGCAGACCGGTCAGGCCCTATACGCGCTGGCCGACTCCAGCGCCCGGGAAGCCGGGCTGGGCGATGCGATCCGAGAGGTGTCTCCCACCGGCGAGAACCGGGTACGCGTGGACCTGCAGGGCGCTTCCTTCGACGATCTGCTCCGCTGGCTGGCCGGCCTGCGCCGGCAGTACGGCATCCAGGCCAGTCCGGTGTCGGTCCGACAGTCGGACCAGCCGGGACAGGTCAACGCCCAGGTAGTGCTGGAGGGCCCCAAGGCGTGAAACGCTGGATCGGACTCGGCATCCTCGGGCTGATCGCCTACCTGGTCTTCCTGCTGGCCTATCTGCCCAGCGCGACCGCCTACCAGTGGGCTCGGGGGGTCGTGCCCGGGCAGCTCTACGGCGTACACGGCACGATATGGAACGGGCAGGCGGAGGCGTTCGTGAGCGGCTCGCGCCGGGTGAACAACCTCAGCTGGCGGATTCACCCCTGGCGCCTGGTCACCGGCCGGGTCGACACACGCATCTCCGGCGAATTCCAAGACGGCCGGGTCAGTGGGGAGCTGGTGGTCGGCACCGGCCGGAGCCTGCTCGTGCGCGACCTGCGCCTGCACGCGCCGGTTCCCCTGCTGCTGGAGTGGGCCGGCCGCGGCGCGCTGACCACCGCCGCCCAGGGCCGTGCGGAGGTTCTGCTGCGCGCGGCGCGAATCAAAGGCCCCCGTCTGCTGTCCGCGGACGGCATCGTCAACTGGAACGACGCCGTCATCAGCTTCGGCAATGACATCCCCCTGGGCAATCTGGCTCTGCGGCTGCAGCCGGCGCCGCAGCAGGGGGTCACGGGCAAGCTGGTGACCCGGGGCGGCGTGCTGGATCTGTCCGGAGACCTGAGGCTGGAGCCCAACGGCACCTACCAGATCATCGCCCATATCTCCCCCCGCGATCCGAACGACCCCAAAGCCAAGCGGATCATCTCCATGCTGCAGCTCGCCAATCCCCGGGGCACCACGGTGGTCACCATTACCGGTAACGTGGAAAGCGGCAATGTGCGGGTGCGTCAGAAATCTGGGTAGGGATCGGAATCGCCCGGCGAAGCCGGGCTCCCACGGGAAGCGGTCGGTCCTGCCTCTGTAGGAGCCCGGCTTCGCCGGGCGATCCCGATTCCCTACGGCATTACCGCGTCGAAATCCGCCACCAGCGGAAACTCCGCCGTGGGCCGCGGGGGGCGGCGGGTGTCCGGCTGCTGTATCCCCACCACCTGGCGGATGCCATAGTCCCGGGCCGAGCGCAGCACGCCGAGGCTGTCGTCCAGCAGCATGGTATGCGCCGGGTCGAAATCGATCTCCCGGCGCAGGGCGTCCCAGAAGTCGGGATGTTCCTTGGACATGCGATAGTCGTGGGCGCAGACGATTTCGTCCACGTAATTGGCGAGCATGGTGCGCTCCAGCTTCAGCGCCAGCGCGTCGTGATGGGCGTTGGTCACCAGCACTCGGCGCCGGCCGGTGGAGCCCACGGCATCCAGGAACGCCTCCGCCCCGGGGCGGAAGTCGATCAGGTGACCGATCTCCCGCTTCAGCACCACCAGGTCCACGCGCAGCTCGCGCCGCCAGTGGTCCAGGCAGTACCAGTCGATGGTGCCCTCGACCGCCTCCATGCGCCGGAAGATCACTTCCCGGGCCTCCTCCACCGACATCCCGTGATGCTCCGCATAGCGGCGGGGCAGGTGCTCGAGCCAGAAGACGTTGTCGAAATGGAGGTCGAGCAGGGTCCCGTCCATGTCCAGCAGGACGGTGGTAACGGTGCTCCAGTCGATCATAGGGCGATCCCGTGCGGCGCTCGAACGCGTGGCATGTGCTGATGATGCTCGATAACATACCATTGGCGGCAGGCGGACGGCACATGCCGCCCCCATCATCGAGGCCCCCTATGACAGCAACCAACATGCGGAAGCGGCCGGAAGTCCTGCATCGGCGAACCCTCGCGGAGACGCGGCTGAGACAGCGAAAGGGTGGAGATCAATGAATCTGGAAGAGCGCGGCAAGCTGCTGGAGCCGTTGTGCGAGCTGGCGGAGCAGGCCGGGGAGCGCATCATGGACGTCTACAAGCACGATTTCGAGGTGGCTACCAAGGACGACGACACCCCGTTGACCGAGGCCGACCGTGCCTCGCACGCGGTGCTCGGCGAGGGGCTGGCGAAGCTCACGCCGGACGTTCCGGTGCTGTCCGAGGAGGGCGAACAGGCCGACTACGAGACGCGCCGGCAATGGGAGAACTACTGGCTCATCGATCCCCTGGACGGCACCAAGGAATTCATCAAGAAGAACGGCGAGTTCACCGTCAACATCGCCCTGATCCAGGGCCAGCGGCCGATCCTCGGCATCGTCCACGCCCCGGCCCTGGGCACCACCTATTTCGCGGCCAAGGGCAAAGGCGCCTACCGCCGACGAGACGGCGAGACGGAGTCCATCCACACGCGCACCCTGCACGAGGACACCTTCACCGTGGTGGTCAGCCGCTCTCACCGCGGCGAGGCGGTTGACACCCTGCTGGATCGCCTGCCCGAGCACCAGACGACCTCCGTCGGCAGCTCACTGAAGTTCTGCCTGGTGGCCGAGGGCTCCGCCGACCTCTACCCGCGCTTCGGGCCGACCTCCGAGTGGGACACGGCCGCCGCCCAATGCGTGGTGGAGACGGCCGGTGGCAAGGTGGCGCTGGTGGACCAGCGGCCACTGCAATACAACAGCAAGGAGTCGCTGCTGAACCCCGATTTCCTGGTCTTTGGCGATCCTTCCCACGACTGGGGCCAGTACCTGGAAGGCTTCCAGGTAGAGTGGCGCTGACAGCCGCCGACGGAACGCACCTGCGATGGACCGGCAGCCGCACGACGCCAGGACGAACCCGCCAGGCAGCCCCCCGGCGGCCAATCAGGATCCCTATATCGAGCTGACGGACCCCTCCGGCGGGACGGTGCGGCTGACCGTCGCCGGGATCGGGGCACGTTCCCTGGCGTTCCTGGTGGACTGGCACGTGCGGGTGATCATCGCCCTGGCCTGGATACTGCTGGCGTGGCTGTGGGGACCGCCCCTGGACGCGAGCGAGGTGGTGAACGGGGATGTCGCCGGCCTGCTGTGGCTGATCGTCTGGCTGGTGCTTCCGCTGCTGGTGTATCTCCTCTATCACCCGGTGCTGGAAATCGCCATGGACGGCCGCACACCCGGCAAGCGCTGGGCCGGCGTGCGCATCACCACGGCCGAAGGCACCCCCGCCGGCGCCGGCGCCCTGCTGGTGCGCAACGTCTTCCGCCTGGTCGACGCCCTGCCCGCCAGCTATGCCCTGGGACTGCTGGTGGCGATGTTCGACCGCCGGCATCGACGCATTGGCGACATGGCCGCCGGCACCGTGCTGGTCTACGAAGAAGCGCCCGATGGCGGGGCGCTGGGCATCTACGCGGCGCTCAGCCGGCAGGGGCGACTGTCCCCCGCGGATCAGGAGCTGCTGATGGACCTGCACGAGCGCTGGCGTTCTCTGGACCCGTCGGTTCGCCTGCGCCTCGGGGAACGCCTGCTGGAGCGTCTCGGCGAGCCGACCCCGGAAGCGGGCTCCCGCCGCGCGCGGGAAAAGGCGGTCAAGCGCCGTCTCGACGCGCTCGTCGCGGAGGACGGCCGGTGACCCGCCGCGACGACACCGCGGCCCTGTCCTCCTGGCTGGAACGGCGCGCGCCCCAGTGGCAGGAGCTGGAAGAGCGCCTGCGGCACCAGCCGGAGGACCGGAAACGCCGCACCGAAGAGGTCATGGGGCTGGTCTACGGCCTGAACGGTCTTGCCCGCGATTTGTCCCTGGCGCGGCGCGTCCTGTCCGACAGCCGCCTCACCCGCTACCTGCAAGGGCTGTACCTCAAAGGTCACGAGCAGCTGCACCGCCCCGCCCGCCGGCTCCGACGGGACGCCGTGGCCAGCCTGCGGCAGGGGTTGCCGGACGCCGTGGCCCGACTGCGGCCGACCCTGGCGGCGGTGGTTGCGCTGTTCCTGCTTTGTGCCGGTGTCGGCTGGCTGCTGGTCGCCGAGTTTCCGGACCTGGGCAGCCTGTTCGCTTCCCGGGAGATGATCGAAGCCCTGGAGCGCGGCGAGCTCTGGACCGACGGCCTGCTCAACGTCGTACCGTCGTCCCTGCTGGCGGCCGGCATCACCACCAACAACATCGTGGTCGCGCTCACGGCCTACGTGATGGGCGCATTCTATGGCCTGGGCACCCTGTACATCCTCGCCACCAACGGCCTCATGCTGGGCGGCGTGTTCGCGCTCACCGCCCGCTACGGCCTCGCCGACCGGCTGGGCAGCTTCGTGGTGGCTCACGGGCTGGTGGAGCTCAGCGTCATCTGCATGGCCGCCGCCGCGGGCGTGCGCCTCGGTGAGGCCCTGGTCCGCCCCGGCGACCGTCCCCGGAGCGAGGCTCTGCGAGGCGCCGTTGGCGAAACCGCGCCGGTGGTGGCTGCCGGTGTGGCATTCCTGGTGGGCTCCGGCGTGATCGAGGGCTACCTATCGCCGGATCCCGGCGTGCCGCTGATCCTGCGGGTCGCCGTCGGCGTCGGCTACTGGCTGGTGTTCGCCGCGGTAATGGGCGGCGCGCTTCGCCCGCGCGGGTCGGTCCCGCCGGTCTCCGATCGAGCGTGACTGGGGAATCGCGGCGGGGACGCCGCTCCCACATGCCTTCGCCGACCCCTATCCCGAACTGCACGATAGGTCTCCTCGGCCAGCATCGGCGAAGCCCGCGTGGGAGCGGCGTCCCCGCCGCGATTCCTTAAACCGCCCGCCGCCGGCGCAGCGCCGAGAAATGGGCCAGCATGCGCCCGTCCAGCCGGTCCGGCGGCTCGATCAGCACCCGGGCTCCGAGACGCCGCAGCCGTTCGCCCAGGAGCTGCTGTGCCTGCAGCAGCTCCTGTCCCGCCAAGTTCCGATAAGGCGTCAGCCACCCCGGCGCGGCGTCGGACGCCAGCGCACGGGCCTCCAGATCCACCAGCGCCCCCACCAGGGGCAGGTGCTTGCGGCCCAGTACGCGCACCGCCTGGAGCATCTGCAGCGCGGCCTCCGCGTCGGTCAGGTCGGTGAGGAACACCACCAGGCCCCGATGGCGCAGCAGATGTCGAGCGGCGAGAGCCGCAATCAGCGGATTGGACTCTTCTGGCGCGCTGCGTACCTGCTGCAGCACGCGGCGCACCCGCGCCACCCCGTCCAGTCCGGCCGCCAGGGGCACCTCGGCCGTCACGCCGGACGCGTAGCAGATGCAGCCGACCCGGTCCCCGGCCTCACCGCCCGCCTGGGCCAGCCGGGCGGCCACGTTGACGAAGTGATGCAGCCGGCTCAGCGGCCCCGCCTCAACCGCACTGCCGCGGCCCGCATCCAGCAGCACCATGAGCTCCAGCGACTGGCGGTCGTCCAACAACTTGACCATGGGCCTCTGGCGGCGGGCCGTCGCCTTCCAGTCGATGGCCCGCAGAGGATCGCCCGGCCAGTACTCCCGCAGGCCGTGGAGATCGCCGCCGCTGCCCACGCGCGGCACCGGCCGCTCTCCATCGCGCCCCAGGCCCCGCCCGCCGGGCCTGTCGCGGAGCAGGTCGGGTCTCACGCGCGCGCCCGCGCCTAGCGGCCGCCGCGCGGTCCAGCGACTGAGCCCGAATGGGCCGCCGGCGCGGAGGTAGCCTTCACTGAAGCTCACTTCCCCAAGCCGGGTGCCGCGAATGCGCCAACCGACGTGGGCCCGACCGTGCGCGGCAATCCGGACGCGCCTTCGCGAGGCGTCGCCGTCCAGCCCGTCCGGCAACGGCACAGCCAGATCCACAGTTCGCGGCCAGTAACCCGGATTGTCCACCCGCAGCTCGGCTTCAACCAGCTGCCCCAACCGGAGTGTGCCGGGAAGCGACAGGCTCACTCCCACGGGATGCCGGCGGCACTCGCGGCCTTCCCAGGCGATCACCAGAAGCAGGGCCGACGCCGGCAGCAGCCACGCCGCCGGAGCCACGCCGGGCACCCACTGCCCGGCGACGCCGACGGCTGCCGCGGCGAACGCGAGCAGATAGCTGCGCGGGGTGAGATGAGGCAGCTGCATCACTGGCGCGGCACGTCGATCCCGGAGATGATCTGCTCGCACAGCGCCGCGGCGCTGACGCCTTCCAGCTCGGCCTCGGGGCTGAGCACCAAACGGTGAGCCATGACCGGCTCCAGCACCGTCCGGACGTCGTCGGGGGTGACGAAATCGCGGCCGTTGAGGCCGGCCTCCACCCGGGCACAGCGCACCAGTGCCAGCGCCCCCCTGGTGGACAGCCCCAGATCCAGCTGTGGGTGGGTCCGGCTGGCTTCGGCGATGGCGCGCACGTAGTCGTACAGCGCATCCGCCACCCGGTAGCCGGCGGCCTCGGCGCGGGCGGCGTCGAGCGCCTCGGCGCCGAGAGCCTGCGGCACCTGGTCGGTGCGGCGCGGACCCGGCTTGTCGTAGGTTCTCAGCACCGCGAGCTCATCGTCCGCGTCCGGATAGGCCACGCTCAGGCGCAGCAGAAAGCGGTCCAGCTGGGACTCGGGCAGCGGATAGGTACCTTCGAATTCCCGCGGATTCTGGGAGGCAAGCACCAGGAAGTTGGCCGGCAGCTCGTAGGTGCGGCGATCGATAGTCACCGTCCGCTCCTCCATGGCCTCCAACAGCGCCGACTGGGTCTTGGGGCTGGTGCGGTTGATCTCGTCCACCAGCAGCACGTCCGCGAACAGCGGCCCCCGCATCAGCTCGAACCGCTCCCGCTGCCGGGAGAAAACGTGGACGCCGGTGACGTCGGACGGCATCAGGTCCGCGGTGCACTGAATGCGTCCGAACGCGCCGCCGACCGTCTCCGCCACGGTCTTGGTCAGGAGGGTCTTGCCCAGGCCCGGAGCGCCTTCCACCAGCACGTGACCGCCGGCGATGAGCGCGACCGTCACGCCCCGAACGGCCGGATCCATGCCGAACACCCTGTCACCGACGCTCTTGCCCAGCGCCTCGTACACCGCCTGTACTGCATTGCTCATAGTGCCTGTTCCCTGATTCGGTTGATGAGTGCCGCGAACCGCTCCGGATCGACGCGCCGTCCGGCCTCGACCCGGACACGCTCGCGGCTCAAGGCCTCCACGTCGCGCGCCGGGACCGTGGGGCAGCGCGCCAGTATCGTCCACGCGTCGCCGGCGCCGTGCCGGCGCTGGAGATCCCGCACCAGATGCCGCCAGAGGCCGTCCAGAAGGGCCGCACGGGAGATGCGTCGGGCCAGGAGGCCGCCCACGCCTTCGGCGAAGGCCCGGGTCGCCGCGGGCCCGCGGCGCCGCGGAAACGCGCCGAGTCGACTGGTATGCCCAACCACGTACAGCAGCCACAATCCCAGCACGAAAGCCAGTGAGTTGTGCAGCCGCGGGTCGGCGAAAAAGGCCTCGGGGTCGTACCGGTCGGTCAGGCCGAAGCGGTAATCGTCGAAGATGACGGCCCCGTCACTGCCGAGGCTCCGGTTGACGATATTCGCCAGCAGACGCGCGTTGTCCGCATGGGCCAGCGCATCGTGGCCGAACAGACCGGCGTAGCCGCTCACCCAAAGCGCGCCCTTGCCCAGCGGCATCCACCAGAAGGCCGAATTGCCGGTGGCCGAACGGAACAGGTTCACGGCCACGCCGTCCTGCCGCGACAGCCCCTTGATCGCCTCCGCAGACGCCGGGCCCGGAACCCGGAGCCGCTCGACACCCTTGGTGACCGGAAGAGACCCGGTGGCGCGCAGGACAAGCGCGCCGTCTTCCATCCGGTCGGCCGTTCCGGCCTCGGTCAGCACGTGCACGCCGAGCCGTTGCAGGGCCACGGCCGCAGAGCCGCCCAAATAACGGACCCAAGGCGGACGGTTGCCCACGGCGGCCAGTATCAGCACCTGGTTGCCGCGGCGCAGCCAGGCCTTCAACGCCGAGGCCTGTTCCGCCTGGAGCGGCGTACGGCCGGGCAGTGCCATGATCAGCAGCGACTCGCCCCCCGACCGGTCCAGAAGGGACTGTAGCGGCCGGCGGAGGCTCGCCGTGGCGACGCCCTGCCCATCCAGCCACTTCCGGGCCGCCTTCAGGCCCGCGCCGCCCCGGTCCACCGTGGTCGGTACGGACAGCCGCGGCTGGCCCTGCCGACCCAGCGGGGTCAGCAGCATCAGCACCAGGACCAGGGACACCGCGGCCCCGAGCAGCGCCAGGCCCCGATCTCTCATACGATCTCCCCCGTCGCCGGCGGCTCGCCGAGCCGCCGCGCGACGACGAAGCAGCGCTCACGCGCGGCCTGATCGGGGATCCGCCCACCGTACAGGCTCTCCTCCGCGGCCGCCGCCAACTCCGCGAAGCCGTCAGCCGCCCCGCGCCGGTGTGCGGCGAGCCAGGCGTGCAGCTGACCGTCGGTCATGCGGGGTGCTTCCGCCACCGCGCCCGAAGCGGCCCAGCGCGAGACGACCCAGGCGCACAGCGCGGGCGCCTGATCGGCCGGCGCCAGGCGTGCGATGGTCTCCGGCGACGGGGCGGACCCCGCGTCGCGCCGGCCGGCATCGATCCGTCCGCGCGCCGGCCGCCAGCCCGTCGGTAGCCGCAACCTGCTCCACGGCACGCCCCGGAGGATCCACGCCACAACGAGCACGAGGGCGGCAAACAGCACCCCCTGGAATGCGGGGCTCAGCCAAGCGGTATTGGCCTGTACCCACTCCCCCAGCGCCTTCAGCCAGTGCGGTGGCTGCTCCGAGCGGCCGACGTAGTCCTTCAGCCAGTCGACGAGCCGCTTCCAGAATCCGGGCACCGGCGGCGTCAGGCGGGTGTCGGCCACCAGCTGCCGCAGGGCACCGGGGTGCACCGTCACCCGCGTGCCGCCGCCGGGTTCGAGCTGCGCCAGCATGGCCCGCCACTGGCCAGCGGCGACTGGGACCTCGGGAGACGGCTGCAGGCGGCGCGCCAATCCGCGGCGGCTCAGGTCGGCAACCACCTCGGGACAGATCCGCGCCGGGACGACCGTGGCATCGGGAGCACGTTCCGCCAGGGCACGGCGGCACTCCGCCAAGCCAGCCCGGGCAGGGCCGGCGGCGAGGGACAGTAACAGAACGCAGGCCAGGCCCGCCCTTGCCGGGCGGCGCCCGGCGGCCGCGCGGGCGGGATGCCGGTTCAATCGCATGAATCCAATCCGCTTCCGTGCCTCCCGTGCGCTGCTCCCCGCCGCGGATGAGACGGCGGCTTAGCCGGCGAGCCTGGCTTCCAGGTCCGAGCCCTCCCGGCGGTGCTTGAGATCCTCCAGGATGGCGAGCAGCCCGGAAAACAGATACGGCGTCAGCAGCACCTGGAAGACGATGAACAGGATGTACGCGCCGAGGGCGCCGAGCATGGGGCCGACCATGTTGTGCATGCCCCCGGTGAGCCCCAGCAGGAATCCTCCCAGGGCGGCGAATACGCCACTGATGATCGAATAGATGATCATAACCACCGTGACGATGAGAAACACTCGCCACCAGTTGCCCTTGACCAGATTGTAGCTGTGGCGGACGGCCCGGATGCCGCTCTCGCGGTCGGTGACCACCAGAACGAACGCGAACATCAGGTACACCGCCAGTGCCAGCGGCAGCAGCGCCAGTACCAGCGTGGCGATACCGCCCGCCAGGGGGCTGAGGTCGTTCAGCAGCGCGGCGGCGGCCGCCGCTGGCAGGGCCGCGCCGATCAGCACCACGGCCATCACGATGGCGGTCCAGATCAGCGGCAGCAGCCGCTTGAAACCCGTGGCGATGGAATCCCCGAGCGACCGGTCCGCGGCGCCATGGCCCGTCGCGTCGACCTGATGCACGATGCCCAGGTAGATGGCGCCGGCCACGATGCTGCAGACGAACATGACGCCGGAGCTGACCAGAAATTCCTCCGGCGCCGAAGGACCGGCCATGGCACGCATGAGCACGGCCAGGTAGACGGCATACGGCGCGACGAGGAGGAACAGATAGATCAGCGACAGCAGCGTGGATTTGGCGAAGCTGGCGCGATAGAGCTTGAAAGAAGTGTCGAGCACACGCCCGATCCCCTGCGGTCCCTCAGGGTAGACAGCCATTCCCTTTCCCCCCTTTCGTTGTTGTCGTTCCGGGCTGACGGCTCTGCCCCCATTGCCGCCTGCCCGCCCTTCTGGTGTCGGTGACCGACCGGAAATCCCCCACTGGCGTCGGCACCGGGGTCAATAAGTACCACATAGAACAATGTGCTGCACTAGCCCACCGGGTCGCGGGCCGCAATGTGCGAGATCCGTCGCGCTCGACCCGTATATTGTCCCGCAAGGGTATGCAGCCTCCGTTGCATAAATCAGTGACGGATTCACCTGTCAGACGGCCGGTTGCGGTTGCCCTGCGTTGGGCTATGTTAAGGAAGCGCTGAACATATTCCTGCGCGCTCCCTGGCAGATAGTGGCCTCGGTGTCGTCTCGAGCACTGAAGGAGCCGACCGCGAGCCGACCGATTCCGCCGTTGACCGGTCGGATGTCCTGGAGCGTCCACGGCGTGCCGGACCGTGCGGGAACACGCCGGCGCAGTGCAGCATTTCCCTGGCGGCGCGATACGCTGCTGAGATGGACTTTCGCGGTTGGTGCCAGAATCGGCGGCGCTGGAGGAGACTCTTTGGAAACGTTCGAACACAAGCTTCAGAAGTTCGACCCGGGTATCGTCTGGCTGGACAGGGACAACCGCGTGGTTGCCATGAACGGGGTGGCCAACCGCGTGCTGGGGGCGACCTACACCGGGGCCATCGGTACCGAGATCACGCAGCTGCATCCCGAGAAGAGCCGGGACAAGATTCGCTTCCTGCTGCAGTCCTCGGAATGTCCCGCCGAATCGCCGCCGCCGATGACCATGATGATCAACATTCCGGACTCGATACTCCTGATCAAGGTGTCCAAGATGTGGGGCGAGGACGGCCGTCCCCAGGGCACCTGCATGGTCTTTTACGACGTCACCGAGGTGACCACGCAGCCCGGCGCCGAAAGCGGAGGACATGGGCGCCCCCGGCAGCTGCTCAAGCTGCCCGTCTACAAAAAGGGCAAGGTCATGCTGCTCAGCCTGGAAGACGTGGTGCATTTCGAGGCGGCCGGACACTACACGAAAGTGTATGCCAGCGACCAGAGCTTCCTGTCCAACCTCTCGCTGTCGGACCTGGAGACGCGACTGGACAGGAACCGCTTCGTCCGCGTCCACCGGCGTTTCATGATCAACGTTCAGTACGCTGAGGCGCTGGAGAAGGCGCAGGACAGGTACCTGATCGTCATGCGCGGCACCGGCGACACGCAGATCACCGTGAGTCGAAGCAACGTCCAGCGGCTCAAGGTGCTGTTCGGTCTCATCTGACCGCCTCGGCGGCGACCGCACGGTCACCGCCGAGGCCACCCACCGGTTTCGCGCGGCCGTACGCCCGCCCCGCCATTCACGCGCCCATTCCGCCGTTCAGGGCCTGTTTCCGGCGCTTCGTGAAAACCCGGTTGTGACCTTCCTAATCAATAACCTATACCTATTTCAAATTGGCCGTCCGCACACCGGCCGAAGAGTCGACTGCGGCCGGCCATTCTGGAGGAGCGAGGAGATAAGGAATGATACCGGGACAATTCGAATATCACGCCCCGTCGACGGTCGGCGAGGCGATAGCGCTGCTCGGGCAGTATGGCGACGAGGCGAAGATCCTGGCCGGCGGCCACAGCCTGTTGCCGATGATGAAGCTGCGTTTCGCCGAGCCGGAGCACCTGGTCGACATCAATCGCATTGACGGGCTGCGCGGCATCCGCGATGACGGCGACACGCTTCACATCGGCGCCATGACCACCGAGAACGAGCTGATCGCCTCGCCGCTGCTCCGCGAGAAGTGCCCGCTGCTCGCCCTCGCCGCCGAATGGATCGCGGACCCGCAGGTACGCAATTGCGGCACCCTGGGCGGCGATATCGCCCACGGTGACCCGGGGAACGACCACCCCGCGGTGATCCTGGCGCTGGAAGCGGATCTCCTGATCCAGGGCACCGAAGGCGAACGGACGGTCCCCGCGGGGGACTTCTATCTCGGCACCTATTTCACGCAGCTCGAGCCGGGCGAAATACTCACCGGCATCCGCGTCCCCGTCTCGCCGCCCGGCAGCGGCTGCGCGTACAGCAAGCTCAAGCGCAAGACCGGCGACTTCGCCACCGCCGCCGCGGCGGTGCAGCTGCAGCTGGAAGGCGGCGTCTGCCGCAAGGCGGGCATCGGCCTGACCAACGTCGGCCCCACTGCCCTGAAGGCGGCGGATGCCGAAGCGTCTCTGACCGGCCAACACATCGACGAGGCATTGATCGAGCGGGCGGCCGAGCTGGCGATGGCGATCTGCGATCCAGTCGAAGATCTGCGCGGCGATCGCGAATACAAGACCCACATGGCGGGGGAAATGACGCGGCGGGCAATCCGCCAGGCACTGCAACACGCGGGAGGCCGATAGCATGGCGAAGCAGGCAATCTCTTTCACCCTCAACGGCAGCCCGGTGGACGTACTGGCGGAGCCGCGCCAACTGCTGGTGCACGTGCTGCGGGAGCAGCTCGGCCAGACGGGGACCCACATCGGCTGCGAGACCAGCCACTGCGGCGCCTGCACGGTCGATCTCAACGGCCGCTCGGTGAAATCGTGCACGGTGCTGGCCGTCCAGGCGGAAGGCGGCGAGGTCGTTACCGTGGAAGGGCTGGCGACCAACGGCGAGCTTCATCCGCTCCAGAACGCATTTCTCCAGGACCACGGGCTGCAATGCGGCTACTGCACGCCGGGAATGCTGGTACGCGCCTTCCGCTTCCTGCAGGAGAATCCGGACCCCACCGACGAGGAAATCCGCATGGGCATGTCCGGGAACCTGTGCCGCTGCACGGGGTACCAGAACATCGTCAAGGCCGTGCGAAACGCGGCGGCGGAAATGCGAACGAAGTCGGAATCGCCCACCGTGGAGGAAGCCTGAGCCATGGCCAGTACAGCAGAGACCGTAGAACGCGAACAGCGGCTGGAGGGGGTGGGCTGCGCCCGCAAGCGCAAGGAAGACCCCCGTTTCATCCAGGGCAAGGGCAATTACGTGGATGACATCAAGCTGCCCGGCATGCTCTTCGCGGCGATGGTGCGCAGCCCCTTCGGCCACGCCCGGATCCGTTCCATCAACAAGGAAGCCGCTCTGGCCCTGCCCGGCGTGCACGCGGTGCTCACCGCCGACGACCTCAAGCCCCTCAAGCTGCACTGGATGCCGACCCTGGCGGGCGACCAGCAGGCGGTGCTGGCGGACGAGAAGGTCTGCTTCCAGTACCAGGAGGTGGCCGTGGTCATTGCCGACGACCGCTACGTGGCCGCCGACGCCGCGGAGCTGGTGGAGGTGGACTACGAGGAGCTGCCCGTCATAGTCGACCCGAAGAAGGCCATGGATCCGGAGGCGCCGGTCATCCGGGAAGACCTGGTGGGCAAGGACGACGCCGGTCAGGGCCGGCGCAGCCACAACAATCACATTTTCACGTGGGAGGTCGGCGACCGTGCCGCCACGGAACAGGCCTTCACCGACGCCGAGGTGACGATCCGCCAGGAGCTGCTCAACCCTCGCGTGCACCCCTGCCCGCTGGAGACCTGCGGCTGCGTGGCATCTTTCGACAAGGCCCGCGGCGACCTGACGGTCTACATGACCTCCCAGGCGCCCCACGTGGTCCGGACCGTGGTCACGCTGCTGTCCGGCCTGCCCGAGAGCAAGGTGCGCATCGTCTCGCCGGACATCGGCGGCGGTTTCGGCAACAAGGTGGGCGTCTATCCCGGCTATGTGGTCTCCATCGTTGCGAGCATCGTCCTCGGCCGACCCGTAAAATGGATCGAGAGCCGCATCGACAACCTCTCCACCACGGCTTTCGCCAGGGACTACCACATGGTAGGCGAGCTGGCGGCCGACCGTGATGGGCGCATCAAGGGCCTGCGGGTCAACGTGCTCGCGGACCACGGCGCGTTCAATTCCCACGCCCAGCCCACCAAGTGGCCGGCGGGCCTGTTCAGCATTTGCACCGGCTCCTACGACATACCCGCGGCCCACGTGCACGTGGACGGGGTCTACACCAACAAGGCGCCCGGCGGCGTGGCCTACCGGTGTTCCTTCCGGGTCACGGAAGCCGTGCACCTGATCGAGCGGATGATCGACCTCCTGGCCCGGGAGCTGAACATGGACAAGGCCGAGATCCGCTTCCGCAACTTCATACAGCCCGAGCAGTTCCCCTATCAGTCCGCCCTCGGCTGGGAATACGACAGCGGCGACTACCCAACCGCGCTGAAGAAGGTACTGGAAGCCGTCGACTACGAGGGGCTCAGAAAGGAGCAGGCGGAAAAGCGCGCCCGGGGCGAGCTGATGGGCATCGGCATCTGTACGTTCACGGAGATCGTCGGCGCCGGCCCCAGCAAGGCCTGCGATATCCTCGGCGTGGGCATGTTCGACAGCGCCGAGATCCGCGTCCATCCCACGGGCAGCGTCATAGCCCGCATGGGGACGATCACCCAGGGCCAGGGACACCAGACTACCTACGCGCAGATCATTGCCTCCGAGCTCGGCATCCCGTCGGATGACATCCAGATCGAGGAAGGCGATACGAGCACGGCTCCCTACGGGCTCGGCACCTACGGCTCCCGCTCGACGCCCGTGGGCGGCGCGGCGACGGCCATGGCGGCACGTAAGATCCGGGCCAAGGCGCGCAAGATCGCGGCCCACCTCCTGGAAGTGAGCGAGGAGGACCTGGAGTGGGAGGTGGACCGGTTCAAGGTAAAGGGGCTGCCGGGGCAGGAGAAGACCATGCAGGAGCTCGCCTGGGCCGCCTACAACGATGTCCCCGAGGGCATGGAGATGGGCCTGGAAGCGGTGGACTACTACGATCCGCCCAACTTCACGTTCCCGTTCGGCGCCTACGTCTGCGTGGTGGACATCGACCGGTTCACGGGCGAGACCCACGTGCGGCGCTTCTACGCGCTGGACGACTGCGGCACGCGGATCAATCCCATGATCATCGAAGGCCAGATCCACGGCGGCCTGGCCGAGGCCTTCGCCGTGGCCATGGGCCAGCTGCTGCACTACGACGAGGGCGGCAACCTCCAGGGCAACAGCTTCCTCGACTACTTCGTACCCACCGCGGTGGAGACGCCGAGGTGGGAAACCGACTACACCGTTACCACTTCGCCGCACCACCCGCTGGGCGCCAAGGGCGTGGCGGAGTCGCCCCACGTGGGCGGCATTCCGTGCTTCACCAACGCCGTCAACGATGCCTTCAACCAGTTCGGCGTCACCCATGTCGATATGCCCCACACGGCATTCAGCACCTGGAAGACGCTGCATGCCAATGGACTCGACAAGCGGTCCTGACCCGGCGGATCCAGCCCAAGCGCAACAGGAGGATTGAATGCAGGTCACGGTGGAAAAGACCTTCCCGATCGAGGCCCCCGCCTCGTCGGCCTGGGCGTTGCTCGAAGACATCCGCGCGGTCGCCGAGTGCATGCCCGGGGCGGAAGTCACGGAGCAGATCGACGAGCATCACTACAAAGGCCAGGTCCGGGTCAAAGTCGGACCGGCCGCGGCGACGTTCAAGGGGGATATCGAGGTCCGCTCGGTGGACCCGGATTCCCGGCAGATCGCCCTCACCGGCAAGGGTACGGATGTGAAAGGGACCTCCGGGGCCAGCATGGACCTGTCCGCCCGGGTCGTGGATGCGGGCGACGGGCGCTGCGAGCTGACGGGGACCGCCGAAGTGAGCGTGAGCGGCAAGATGGCCACCTTCGGCGGCCGGATGATGAATCAGGTCTCGGACCAGATTCTGCGCCAGTTCGGCGCCAACTTCGGTGAGCGGGTGGCGGCGAGCGGCGATTCGGCGGCGGGCGAACCGTCCAGCGAGCCTGCCGCGGACAGGCCGCAGCGGGAACTGAACGCGCTGGCGCTGCTGTGGAGCATCATCGCGGGTTTCTTCAGGAGCCTTCTCGGTCGGGGCAAATCAACCGGCTGACCGGCGGCGCGCCCCGCGGTGCGCCGATCCGGCCGGATCAAACCGTCTGATACCTCCCGAGAGGCTGCGCAGACCCCATGGATGACACCGCCAACCTGCAGAAACGCCTGGAAGAGGCCGGTTACGTGGCCGAGCCGAGCCTGGCTCAGACGCTGCTGCTGTTCAACCACCTGCGCCGGCCGCTCCTGCTGGAGGGGGAGGCCGGCGTCGGCAAGACGGAGATCGCCAAGGCCCTGGCGCGGGCGTTCGGTGCCCGCCTGATCCGCCTGCAGTGCTACGAGGGGCTGGACGCCAGCACCGCGGTGTACGAGTGGAACTACCAGCGGCAGCTGCTGGCCATCAAGATCCAGGAGGCCGAAGGCCAGTCCACGGCGGAGAAGGAAGCGCACATCTTCAGCGAGCCTTTCCTTCTCAAGCGGCCGCTGCTGGAGGCCATCACGCAGCCCGAGCCGCCCGTGCTGCTGGTGGATGAGATCGACCGTGCCGATGAGGAGTTCGAGGCATTCCTGCTGGAAGTGCTGTCCGATTACCAGATCAGCATCCCGGAGCTCGACACCATCGAGGCGACCAGCATTCCCCACGTCGTACTCACGTCCAACGCCACGCGCGATCTCAGCGATGCACTGCGCCGGCGCTGCCTGTACTACTACGTCGAGTATCCGTCCGTGGAGAAGGAGCTGCGAATCATTCAAACGCAGCTGCCCGAAGTGGAGCAGCGACTGGCGGGCCAGCTGGTCGCGTTCGTCCAAGCGCTGCGGAACATGGAGCTGAGGAAGAAGCCGGGCGTCGCCGAAACCCTGGACTGGGCAGCGGCGCTGCTGCGGCTGAAAGTCAGCGACCTGACCGACCGTCCGGAGTGGGTGCTGCAGTCGCTGGTCTGTCTCCTGAAGACCCGGGAGGACCGTGACGCCGTCACCCCGGAGGTGGTCGAACGCCTGGTGGCGCGGCTATGACGGCCGGGGCCGGAAACCGTTCCTCCGCCGGCACGGCGGAAGCGGCGGATAGCCCCCTGTCCGACCGTGTCCGGGCGTTCGCGGCCATGCTTCGCGACGAGGGGTTCCGATCCGGGGTCGGCGAGACACTGGACGCCCTGCGAGTCGCGGAACGAGTCGGCATACTCGACCAGCGACGACTGCGCGGCGGGCTGCGCAGCCTGCTGTGCAGCGATCCGGACGAGTGGAAACGCTTCGATCGGCTCTTCGATGCGTTCTGGAAGCCGCCCAACCGCCGCGGCCACGTCCAGGCGACACCCGGCGCCCGCCTGCAGGGGCAAGGGTCCGGTCCGCAGGGACGGCGCGGCGTGGTCGCGGAAATGGACGGCTCCGCGCCGGGTAGCGACCCGCATGCGGGAGGGAGCGGGACCCGCGGCGGCGCAAGCCGCAGAGAAGGCCTCGCCGGCAGCGATTTCCGCATGCTGGTCGACGAACAGCAGATGCGCGCTGCCGAGCAATTGGCGGAACGCCTGGCCCGACGGATGCGCAGACACATTCTCCGCCGGCAGCAGGTGGCCCGGCACGGCCGGCGCATCCACTTGCGCCGGACCATCCACCGCAGCCTCCAGTACGGCGGCGTGCCCGTCGACCTGGCATGGCGGCGGCGGCGCCGGCAGCTGCCGAGACTGGTGCTGCTGCTGGACGTTAGCCGCTCCATGAGCTTGTACAGCCTGTTCTTCCTGCGTTTCGCGCGGGGGGTCGTGGCGGCCTTCCGGGATGCCCACGCCTTCGCTTTCCACACCCGGCTCGTTCCCATCACGGATGCGCTCGGCGAACGGGATCCGGAACGGCTGCGGGACAAGCTCGCGGTGCTGTCCCTCGGCTGGTCCGGCGGCACGCGCATCGGCGAATCGCTGGCAGCATTCAACGACCGGCACGGCAAGCGCCTGCTCGGTGCCCGCACGGTCGTCGTCATCGTCAGCGACGGCTTCGACACCGGTCCGCCCGAGACCCTCGCCGAGCAGCTGGCCGCCATGCGCGGCCGCGTCCGCAAGCTGGTCTGGCTGAATCCGCTGCTCGGGCGGGAAGGCTACGAGCCGACATCTCAAGGCATGCAGGCCGCCCTGCCGCTGCTGGACGTATTCGGATCCGCGCACAACCTGGACAGCCTCGTGGCGCTGGAGGATCAGCTCACCCGCTGAGGCAGATGGGGGCCGCGCAATGGTTCTTACGGGAGGCCCTGGCAATGATCACGAATGACACCGTTCTGGACCGCGCGAACGAGCTCAAGGCGGCCGGCCGCCCTTTCGCGCTGGCAACCGTGGTACGCAGCGATCCCCCGACCTCCGCCAAGGCCGGCGCGAAGGCCATCGTTCACGAGGACGGCACCATCGAAGGATGGATCGGCGGGGGCTGCGCGCAGCCGTTGGTGCTCAAGACGGTCAAGCAGGCCCTGGCTGACGGTCAGTCCCGGCTGATTCGCATCACACCGGATACGGCCACCGAGCCGGAGTCCGGTATCTCGGCCCACCGGATGGCGTGCCACAGCGGCGGCACGCTGGACATTTTCATCGACCCGGTCACCGTAAGGCCGACCTTGCTCGTCATCGGCACATCCCCCACCGGCCAGGTTCTGGTTCGCTTGGCAGCCGCCGTGGGTTTCGCGGTGATCGTTGCCGCTCCGGGTGCGGACGCGGCCCGGTTCCCCGAAGCCGACCGCGTCCTGCCTGATTTCGCGAGCTACGAGCTGCGGCCCCCGGCCTTCGTCGTGGTCGCCACCCAGGGACGGCGTGACGAAGGCGGCCTGGAAGCGGCAATGGCGTCAGGCGCAGAGTATGTCGCCTTCATCGCCAGCCGGCGAAAAGCCGACATGCTGCGCGAATACCTCAAGGAACGCGGATACGACCCCGAGCGTGTCGACGCCATCGTATCGCCCGCGGGCATACCCATGGGAGCCGTTACCCCCGAGGAGATCGCGCTGTCCGTGCTGGCGGGGGTATCGCAGGCAAGGCGTGCAGGACAGGGCGCCGTGCGAGTCTGGGTACCGGCCGTGTCCCAGGACGAGACCGAGGCGCCAGCGGCCGACTCCGAAGCGGTGGACCCCGTCTGCGGCATGACCGTCGAAACCGGCGAGGCGCCGCATCGCAGCGCATTCGCCGGCCGCACGTACTACTTCTGCTGCGGTCGCTGCAAGCAGCGCTTCGAGACGGAGCCCGAAAAATATCTGGAAAGCCAGGCCTCGTGAGGCAGCGCGTGAGCGGCCGCCCGGACGGCGCGAAGGGGCTTCCGACGCGCACCGGCAAGCGGACAACTAGTCCTTCTTGGTGACGTAGACGCCCGGCAACCAGGTCTTGCGGACGCGGGCGGTCTTTTCCGGCTCCGGCTCGACGGCGTCCACGAACTTGAATGCCGTCCAGCCGATGCGCAGCTGGTCGTTCGGTTCGAGGACGTGCCGGGCAATGCGCCGTTCGTTGATGTAGGTGCCGTTGGTGCTGTCCCGATCCTCGATCGAATAAGTCCCGTCCCCCGCCGGCCGAACGACGGCATGAACCGCGCTGACCGCCAGATCGTCGATCTGCACGTCGTTGTGGGCCGCCCGGCCTATGCTCAGACCCTCCGTCCCGAGCTCGAATTCGTTGGTAACGATGCCGTCCACCAAGTGGATGAGTTTCGCCATTGCCCGCCTCCCTGGGAGTCTTTCCGCTCCTGGAGTGTAGCAAGCACCTCGCGCGCCGAAATGCGGCCGGCGCCACATCCCCGAACCGTCAGGCGATCGCGCTGGGGGACCCATTTCCCAAGAGCGGGGTCGAGGACGAGAGGGGCTAGCCGTGGGAGCGCCGACCCCGGCGCGAATGCTTCAGCGGCGGAGGAGATCGCGGCAGGGTCGGCGCTCCCACGCCCCCATGCCCCCTGTCGAGGCCGGACCGCTTGGCCTTTCGAAATCCAACCGGGTGACGTCGGCGCCGCCCAGACTCCTAGCGCTGCATCACGTAGCTCCCCGGTGCATTGGCCAGCGGCGCCAGGCCGGCTTCCGGCGCACCCATCTCCGGCGGCGCACGTCTGCTGCCGGCGTGCCCGCGCAGCCAGTTCTCCCATGCCGGCCACCAGGAGCCCTCCGTCTTGGGCGCTTCAGCCAGGAACTGCTCGGGCGCCACGTAGCGGTCGTCGATGCGGCGGCTCGTCATCCGATAGTGCCGACGCGGGTGACCCGGCGGCGTGACGATGCCGGAGTTGTGGCCGCTTGAGGTCAACAGGAAGGTCACGTCGGTACGCGCGAAGCGGTTGATCTTGTACGCCGACTGCCAGGGCGCCACGTGATCCCGCTCGGTGCCGACCGCGAAAATCGGGGCCTTGATGTCGCCGATATGGATGGGTTGTCCGCCCACGTCGTAGCGACCCTCGGCGAGATCGTTGTTCAGGAACAGGTGGCGCAGGTATTCGCTGTGCATGCGGTAGGGCAGCCGCGTGGCGTCGGCGTTCCAGGCCATGAGCTCGAACATCGGCGAGCGTTCGCCAAGCAGGTAGTCATGGATCATGCGCGACCACACCAGATCCTGGGAGTTGAGCATGGCGAATGCGCCCGCCATCTGGGAGCGGGACAGATAGCCGTTGGCCCACATGACATCCTCCAGGAAGGCGACCTGGCTGTCGTCGATGAACAGCTCCAACTCGCCCGGCTCGGTGAAGTCGTGCTGGGCGGCGAACAGCGACAGCGTGGCCAGCCGGTCGTCGCCGTCGCGGGCCATGGCGGCCGCCGCCAGGCTCATCAGGGTGCCACCCAGGCAGTAACCCACCCCATGCACCTTCTGGTCCGGGACGATCTTGCCGATGGTGTCCAGGGCGTCCATGACCCCGAGGCGCCGGTAGTCCTCCATGCCGAAGTGCAGATCGTCGGCGTCCGGGTTCTTCCAGGACACCGCGAACACCGTGTGACCCTGCTCCACCAGGTACTCGATGAGCGAGGCCCCCGGCTTCAGATCCAGGATGTAGTACTTCATGATCCAGGCCGGCACGATCAGCACCGGCTCCGGGAAGACCGTCTTCGTCTGCGGCTCGTACTGGATCAGCTCCATGAGCTCGTTGCGGAAGACCACCTTGCCCGGGGTGGCGGCCATGTCCCGCCCCACCACGAAGTCATCGACACCGGCCGGCGGGCGATCGCCGACCTCGCGCTCCACGTCCTCGATGAAGTTCTGCCAGCCGCGCAACAGGTTCTGGCCGCCCTCCTCCATGGTGCGGCGCAGGATCTCCGGATTGGTCCAGAGGTAGTTGGAGGGCGAGAACAGGTCCAGCACCTGGCGGCCCAAAAAGTTCACCACGTCCTCATGATGCCTGTTCACGCCGCGCACCCCCGTGGTGGCGTTGTGCCACCACTGCTGCCCGAGCAGGAAGGACTGATAGACGATGTTGAACGGCCACTGCCGCCACTCTTCGGCGTCGAAACGGTGATCCTGGGGCAGCGGCTCGATGCAGGGCTCGGTGTCCTCCTGGCTGACGCATCGGCTGGCGTATACGCCGAGACGGAGCGCCTTGCGGTACGCCTTCTCCACCAGCTCCGCCTGCTTGCCGGGGTGCATGGACAGGTGCAGCGCCCAGTCCAGGTTGGCGAGCGCGATGGCCGGCGGGGAGAGCCCCCGCGTCATGCGGCCGAGGCCGGCATTCATCAGGCGGTCGAAGACGTTCGCCTCCGCCGTCAACTGGGTTCCGGTATTCGCTTCCGTTTCAGCTGCCATGGCGCGCCTCGCACTGAGCCTGAAAGACAGGTTAACCCAGGCCGGGAAAAAGGGATTGATGCAGATCACAGCCGCCGGGACTACCGAGCAACGCCAGGCGCGGCAAGGACCGCCGGCCCGCGGCCGCGGGAAACCGCCGCTTCCCACCAAATCCTCTGAGGCCCACTGTCGCCGAGTTCAAGGTATCCGGCTCACTGGCCGCGTTCACCCGTTCTCCGGCTCGCGGAGCAGCTGCATGGGCGATACCCGGTAATAGCGGAACGTGCCGAGCCCGCCGGCGACCCAAACCACCAGCGCGCCGGCCGCCGCGCCATAGACGATAAGCAGGGGCTGCACTGGGTAGCTCAGATCGAACAGATACACGGCGGCCACGTGACCGGCCACCGCCACAACCGCCCCGGCGAGCAGGCCCGCGAGGGCGCCGATAAGCAGCAGCTCCGCGCGCACCATGCCCCGGATTCGCCTGCGGGTCGCGCCCAGGGCGCGCATCAGGGCCGTCTCGAAACGGCGCTCCTCGGCGGTGACCTGCAACGCCGCCAGCAGGACGATGATCCCGGCCACCAGGGTCAGCGCCGCCATCAGCTCCACCACCCGGGCGCCCTGGTCCACGATGGAGCGGACCGTGCGCAGTATCGCCCCCACGTCGAAGACGGTGACGCTCGGGTAGCGCCGCACCAGCTCCGGCAGCACGTCGGTGCGATCCGGGGGCAGATAGAAGCTGGTGATGTAGGTCGATGGGAAGTCCTTGAGCAGCGCGGGCGGGGAGACCACGAAGAAGTTCACGTTGAAGCTGTCCCACTGCACCTCGCGCAGATTGGTCACTTTGGCGGTGACGCGGCGGCCGGCCACCTGAAAGGTGAGATGGTCTCCCATGTGAATGCCGAGCGTCTCGGCAATGCCCTGCTCCACCGAGAACTGCTCCGGCGGCCGCGCACTGCCGTTCCACCACCGTCCCTTGACGACGCGGTTGCCCGCGGCCGGCTGCTGCCGGTAGGAGAGGTTGAACTCGCGCTCCACGAGATGGCGGGCGCGGCCGGCGTCGAAGTCCTGCGGCTTCACGTCGCGGCCGTTGATGGCCACCAGTCGGCCCCGGATCATGGGCAGCAGCCGGGTCTGGACGCCCACCTCGTCGTTAAGGTAATGAGTGAGCCCGGGAACCTCCTGGGGCTGAATGTTGATCAGAAAGTAGTTGGGCGCATCCGGCGGCATACGCCCCCGCCAGGCATCCAGCAGATCGGTGCGCACCACCGTGAGCAGCAGCAGGGCCATCAGGCCCAGGCCCACCGCGACGATCTGTACCACGCTGGTCGCGGGACGCCGGACCAGCCCCGTGAGCTGCAGCAGCCCGCCACGGCGCCGCTGCCGCCGGCGCACCACCCAGACCAGGCCCGCGGCCGCGCCGGCCAACAGCACCAGCGTGCCGAGGACGGCGGCGAACACGGTCACCGCCAGGCGCACGTCCGAGGCCTGCCACCACATCAGCGCCAGCACCGCGGCCACGGCGATGGGGTAAGGCAGCATGGCGCCACGGCCCGGCGTGGCCAGGTCCCGGCGCAGCACCCGCAGGGGCGGTACCCGCCGCAGGCGCAGCACGGTCGGCAGGGCGAAGCCCATCAGTCCCGCGTAGCCGGTGAGCCAGCCAATGGCCACCGGCCGCCAGCCCGGCGGCGGCATCTCGCTGGGCAGCAGCCCGGACAGCATGGCCAGCATGCCCGACTGCAGGCCCAGCCCCAGGAGGACCCCGGCACCCCCGGCGAACAGCCCGAGCCAGACCAGCTTCCACACCATCAGCCGGCCCATGTCGCCCTGGGTGGCACCCAGACAGCGCATCACGGCCACCCGGTCCACCTGGCGCGCCGCGTACCGACGCACGGTAATGAGCATGGCCACACCGGCGACGGCCACGGTGAGCAGCGCGCTCAGTCCCAGGAAGCGCCGGGCGCGCTCGATGACCTCGCTCACCCCGCGCTGGGAGTCGCTGGGCCGCTCCACCTCGATGCCGGTAAGGTCCTGGTCCTTGAGCCACGACTCGTAGCCGCTCAGCGCGCTGGGCGGGCCCGCCAGCAGCAGGCTGTAACGCACCCGACTGGCGGGTCGGACCAGGTTGGTGGCCGCCAGGTCCTGCCGGTTGATCATCGCCTGGGGCGAGAGGCTGGAGAAGATGTTGCCCCGGGCCGTGTCCAGGGAAATCAGGCGGCTGATCCGGAACGATGCGGCGCCCAGATCGAGGGTATCCCCCACGTGCAGGTCCAGCAGGGTCAGCAGCCGCGACTCGACCCAGATGTGACCGGGCTCCGGCACGCCGTCCGCCGGCCGCTCCGGTGCCGCGAGGTCCGGCTTCACCAGGACCCGGCCGCGCAGGGGATACCCCGGGGTCACCGCTTTCACCGACACCAGCTGAGTGTGGTTGCCGGCCAGTACCACGCTGCGGAAGCCCACGGTCCAGTTGGTGCTCAGGCCGGTCGCCCGTGCCTTGTCGGCGAACCGGGCGGGCACCTGGTCGCTGGCATCGAGCACCAGGTCGGCGCCCAGCAGCTCGGCGGCACGGCCGGTGGTGGCCGTGCCCACGCGGTCGGCCAGCCACGACACCGACGAGACGGCGGCGACCGCCAGTACCAGGGCGGCGGCCAGCAGCCGCAGCTCGCCGGCCCGGTAATCCCGTGCCAGCAGCTTGAGGGCGTACCCGGGGGCCCTCATGCCGCCTGTTCCTCCAGGGAGCCGTCGGCGATGGTGAGCACCCGGTCGCAGCGCCGCGCCAGCTCCGGGTCATGGGTGACCAGTACCAGGGTCGTGCCGTGCTCGCGGTTGAGCCGGAACAGCAAATCCATGACCCGCTCCCCAGTGGACTGATCCAGGTTGCCGGTGGGCTCGTCGGCAAACAGCAGCCGCGGCCGGGTGACGAAGGCCCGGCCGATGGCCACGCGCTGCTGCTCGCCGCCGGAGAGCTGGGCCGGGTAATGAGCCATGCGCCCGGCCAGCCCGACCGCTTTCAGAGCGTCCTCGGCCGCGGCCCGCGGGTTCTCCGCGTCGGCCAGCTCCAGCGGCAGCATCACGTTCTCCAGGGCCGTCAGCCCGGGGAGCAGGTGGAACGACTGGAACACGAAGCCCACGCGGCCGGCGCGCAGCCGGGCGCGATCGTCCTCGTCCAGGGCGACGATGTCCGTGCCGTCGAAATACACCCGCCCGGAGCTGGGAACGTCGAGGCCGGCGAGGAGACCCAGGAGGGTGGACTTGCCGGAGCCGGAGGCGCCCAGAACGGCGACGGCTTCGCCGTCGGCGATGGTAAGATCCAGGTCTCTGAACAGGGTGATTTCCCCCTCGGGTCCCGCGAAGTGCATGCCCAGACCGCGGGCCGCAAGCATCTGACCAGGTTGATCAACCATGTTGCGAAGGTTCCTTCTCGGATTGACGGTGCTGCTGGCCTGCCCCGCCGCCTTTGCCGGTGGTCCGACCCTGCTGGTGCTCGGCGACAGCCTGAGCGCCGCCCACGGCATCCCCGAGGACGACGGCTGGGTGCAGCTGCTGCGGGAACGCCTATCGAAGGTGGGGGTAGACGGAAAAGTAGTCAATGCCAGCATCGGCGGCGAGACCACCCGGGGCGGTCTTACCCGGCTGCCGGATCTGCTGGCGCGTGACGAGCCGGACATCGTCATCATCGAGCTGGGCGGCAACGACGGCCTGCGCGGCATTGCCCCGCAGACGACGGAGGAGAACCTGACCCGCATGGTGCGGCTCGCCCAGAAGAGCGGCGCCAGGGTGCTGCTGGTGGGCGTGCGCCTGCCGCCGAACTACGGCCCGGCGTTCACCGAGCGCTTCCGGGCCACGTTCCGGGCCGTGGTGGACAAGACGGGCTGCGCTTACGTGCCCAGGCTGCTGGACAACGTCGGCAGCGTACCGGGGCTGATGCAGGACGACGGCATCCACCCCACCGCCGCGGCCCAGCCGCGGCTGCTGGAGAACGTCTGGAAGGTGCTGGGGCCGATGCTGCAGCGGGAGACCAAAAGCGGGTAAGGCGGTTTGGCCGCAGATGAACGCGGATGGACGCAGATTTTTCCTGTTGTGTTCGCGGCCATGGGCCGCTCCTACCTCGGTCGAGGCGTTGTCGGAGCGGCTCATGGACGTTGAACTTCAGCAATAGGGTTCATTCCGGGCACGGACTCGCGGCGGGGACGCCGCGCCCACAAATTCTCGATTGACTCCAGCGGGTTGACGAAGCGCTGTAGAAGTGCCGCAAGGCGCGATCCTTAAACCATCTGCGTCCATCCGCGTTAATCTGCGGCTAATACGCCTTTACCCCGCCTCCCGCTGCTCCCCGCCGAACAGCTCCAGCAGCCGGGGAATGAACCGGCCCAGCTCGAGGGCCATGATGGCGAAGTCGGCGTCGAAGCGCTCGGCGGCGCTCTCGGGCTCGCGGTCGCCGCTGCCCTCCTGGACCACGTCCAGGAAGCGCAGGCGCTTGACGGCCATGTCGGCGTCCAGCACGCAGCTCATCCGCTCGTCCCAGGTCACGGCGAGGCGGCGGATGCGCTTGCCGGCCTCGATGTGGGCGTTGATCTCGTTGGACAGCAGATCCTGGCGCTTGACGCGCACCTCCGCGCCCTCGGTGCGCGGATCCTCGAACACGGCCTCCTCGCCCAGGGTCAGGTCGGCGGGAACCTGGTCACGGGCCAGCCAGCGCGTCATCACGGCCTGGGGGCTCTCGGCGGACTGGGGCACCCGAACGGGCAGGCTGCCGATGCAGCCGCGCAGCAGCTCGGTCAACGCCTCGGCCTCCTTCCAGGTGCCGGCATCGATCACCAGCCAGCCGCCCCGGGGATCCAGGTAGGCGTAAGTGCGCTTGGAGCGGGTGAACGCCCGCGGCATCAGCTCGAAGGTAAGCTCTTCCTTGAGCCGGGAGCGCTCGCGCCGGCCCAGCTGGCGGCTCTCCTTGCGTTCCAGCTCTTCCACCCGCTCCTCCAGGCTCTCACGAATGACCGAGGCCGGCAGCAGGCGAGACTCCTCCCGCAGGCAGAGCATGTGACAGCCGTTGGCACTGTGCACCAGGGGCGACTCGTCGCCGCCCAGGGGCGGAACCCAGCCCTGAGCGCTCATCTCGGTGCTGGCGCAGGGCCGGAAGGCGGCCGCGGCCAGCTTTTCTTGCAGGTCATCGGGCTCCAGGCCAAACGGTTCCGCCAGCCGGTACAGACAGAGGTTCTTGAACCACATGAGGTTGGACTATTCCTGATTGTTGCCGGTCAGCGCGGACCGGGCCGCCAGGGCCCGCGCGGCGGCGTCCTCGCCGTCGCTGCCGAAGGCGGTGATATGCCCCATCTTGCGGCCCGGCCGCGCGTCGCGCTTGCCGTAGAGATGCAGCTTGACTTGCGGATCGGCCAGCGCCGCCGCCCAGTCGGGCGTGGACGGCCGCCACAGGTCGCCGAGCAGGTTGGCCATGGCCGACGGCCGCAGGCGGTCGGTGGCGCCCAGCGGCAGCGCGCAGACCGCCCGTACCTGCTGCTCGAACTGACTGGTGATGCAGGCGTCGAACGTAAAATGGCCCGAGTTGTGGGGCCGCGGCGCCAGCTCGTTGATGAGCAGCTCGCCGTCCCGGGTAACGAAGTACTCCACGCACAGCACGCCCACCACCTCCAGCGCTTCCAGCACGCCCCGGGTCAGCTCCTCGGCGCGGCTCACCAGCGCCGGCGGCACGTCGGCATCGGCTATGGACACGTCCAGGATGTGGTTGGCGTGGCGGTTCTCGACCGGCGGGAAGGTCGCCCAGCCGCCGCCCGGCGAGCGCGCGACGATCACCGAGATCTCTCGCTCCAGGTCGACGAAGCCTTCCAGGATGCCGACGTCGCCGCCCATCTCGCCCCATGCCCACGCCGGGTCGGTATCGGGGGTGATCAGCACCTGGCCTTTGCCGTCGTAGCCCATCGTCGCGG
>Ga0102944_1000056_pt1 | contig 84151 bp, 72 predicted proteins | sample SalPonD_shore_MG_FD_78172 | JGI IMG/M metagenome (GOLD analysis project Ga0102944, IMG submission 78172) | Salt pond soil microbial communities from South San Francisco under conditions of wetland restoration - Salt Pond MetaG... | ecosystem: Environmental > Aquatic > Marine > Intertidal zone >... | reverse complement strand
CCGCCTTTGATCGTGAAGCTGAACACGGCGCCGCAGCCCTTGGGCAGCAAGCGTTTGGCGAGCTCGTGGCCCGGATGGTCGGACAGATCCGGGTAGCCCACGTGCTCCACGGCCTCGTGCTCGACGAGCAATTGCACTACCTGCCGGGTGTTGTCCACATGCCGCTGCATGCGGATCGACAGGGTCTCGAGCCCCTGCAGCAGGTGGAAGGCCGTCGTCGGGCTCATGCAGGCCCCGAAGTCGCGCAGGCCTTCCTTGCGGGCCCGCAGCAGGAACGCCCCGGGACCGTATTCCTCGGTGAAGTCCATGTCATGGAAGCCGGGATAAGGCTCGGTAAGCTCCGGGAACCGTCCCGAGGCTTCCCAGTCGAAGCCGCCGCTGTCCACCAGCAGGCCACCCACGGCCACGCCGTGCCCGCCAATGAACTTGGTGGCGGAGTGGTAGACGAGGTCCGCGCCGTGCTCGAAGGGCCGGCAGAGGTAGGGGGTAGCGAAGGTTGCGTCCACCATCAGCGGCAGCCCGTTGGCATGGGCCACCTCCGCCACCGTCGCGATGTCCAGTACGTCCAATCCCGGGTTGCCGAGCACCTCGCCGAACACCAGCCGGGTCTCCGGCCGGATGGCAGTGCGGAAGGCTTCGGGGTCGGTGGGGTCGACGAAGGTGGTCTGGATGCCGAAGCGGGGGAGGGTGTAGCTCAACAGATTGTGAGTGCCGCCGTAGAGCGACCGCGAGGCCACGATGTGTCCGCCCGCGCCCATCAGCGTGGCTACCGCCAGATGCAGCGCAGCCTGGCCGCTGGCCGTGGCGATGGCGCCTACGCCGCCTTCCAGGGCGGCGATGCGCTCCTCGAGGACTGCCACCGTGGGGTTGGATATTCGCGAATACACGTGGCCGGCGCGTTCGCCGTTGAACAGGGCGGCGGCATGGTCGCTGTCCCTGAACACGTAGGACGTGGTCTGGTAGATGGGCGTCGCCCGCGCACCGGTGGCCGGGTCCGGCTGCTGGCCGGCGTGCAGGGCCAGCGTGTCGAGCTGGAAAGGGGACGACTTCGACATTGGGTCTTCTCCGAAGGGTGAAAGTCGATGTTTCACATTACTAATCCGGCCACTGCCGATGCCATACCCATGACCGGGTCGGTCACTCGGCCGGACCGCGGCGAGCGAGGAAGGCACTCATGGCGGCCCGGGCACCGGGCGTCCGGCCCAGCTCTTGCGCGCGGTCCATTTCGTAGCCGTACCCCTCCAGCAGGTCCATGGATTCGACCCGGGCCAGGCTCTGCCGGGCGAGGCGTACGGCGACCGGATCTTTCGCGGCGATCTCGGCGGCGATCGAGCGGGCATGGGGCAGCAGCTCCGGACCCGGCAGGCACGCCTCCACCACGCGGCGCTGATACAGCTCGCTGCCGCTGAGCTGATGGCCGGTCAGCAGCATGCGGTTGACCGTGGAATGGCCGAGCAGGCGCATCGCGTGCCGGGCGCCGCCCAGCATACCCACGTCGATCTCCGGCAAACCGACGCTCGAGGTGTCGCTGGCGAGCAGTATGCAGCACGAGGCGGCAATGCCGAGGCCCGCGCCGAGAGCCGGTCCGTTGATCGCGGCGATGGTCGGCTTGGCGCCGCCGAGGAGTGCCTCGTAGAGCTGCAGGCCCATGGCGCCGGGCCCCGCGCCTTGGGTGTCGATGGCGGTGAGCTGTTCCTTCAGGTCGATGCCGGCGCTGAAGCAGCGTCCGGCGCCGATGAGGATCGTGACCCGGGCGTCATCGGACTCGTCGACCGCTCGCAGCGCGTCGATGAGCTCGCTCATCATGGACACGGAAAACGCGTTCACCGGCGGGCGGTTGAGGGTAATGGTCGCGATGTGGTCGGCGATGTCGAGGAGGATCTCCGTCACGGTCTCTCCCGGTCTCTTGCGGAACCAGTGGACATGCCCGTGCCCACCGGCGACGCGGCAAACGTGGAATCAGCGCGTAGCTTGGCAGCAATCGGCGCTCGGCGCGAGAGAGAGCGGCGGCCTGCGTGGCGACTCGAGGTGTGAACGCTCCGGGGGCCCGATGGGGCACGATCTGGATGCCGTGGGCCCCCTGCCGCAGCGCGGGCCGCCATGCCCTCGACGGTGTTGCCGTCAGAGCGCCCCGATCAACAGCTTGACGGCCATCAGCGCGACGGCGGCGGCCACCACCACACGTATCCAGCGCTCGCCGCCGCGAACGGCCACGTGGGTCGCGGCCCACGCCCCCGTTGCCATGCCGGTCGCCAGGGCGATGCCCAATGGCCAGTCGACCTGATCCTGCCAGACGTAAACCGCCAGGGCCGGCACGGTGTAGGTCATGATGATGAACACCTTGTGCACATTGACCCGCAGCAGGCTCAGCCGCAGCAGCCGCTGCAGGGCGGCCATGAAGATGAAGCCCACACCGATCTGAATGAAGCCGCCGTAGAAGCCGATGCCGAACAGGAGCGGGTACGCCATGGCCCGCCGCCATGGATTCAGCCGGTCCGTCTCGGGGGCGACGGGTGAGGGCAGGAACAGCGCGATCACGCTCAGCACCAGTACCAGCGACAGCAGCCGTTGGAAGGTGGTCGCTTCCATGTGGGAGGCGGCGAAAGCGCCCAGTGCCGCACCGGGGACCGCGGCCAGGGCGAGCCCGAAGCTGAGCCTGAAGTCGGAGAGCGCCCTGCGCCGGAAGCCGTACACCGCGGTGGCGTTCTGTACCACGATGGCGACCCGGTTGGTCCCATTGGCGGTGATGGGGTCCACGCCCATGAAGATCAGGGTCGGAACGGTCAGCATGGAGCCGCCGCCGGCCAGGACGTTGATCATGCCGGCGACGCTGCCGGCGGCGAACAACAGGACCGTTTGCAGGGGCAGCGTCATCGGCTTACCGTTTACCGCCGACGCCCCGGGCAACCGGTGCCGCCAAAGACCGTGATGAGTCTGGATGCCATGGACACTCGCCGTTCAGACTGGCAGGCGACGGCCCCTCACGTCTCGGGAGGCCCCGGGGCCCCGGGGGCCCGGGGGCCATCGCGTGACCGTCCAGCGTGAAGACGACGTCGCGGCGTTGCAATCCGTATCGTCGGGGCGCGGCTCAATCCAGCCGCAGCTCCATCTGGATGTTGCAGCGCTGGTAGGGCGAAGGCGAGCCGTCTACCGGCCTGAAGCCGAGCTTGCGGTAAAGGGCAATGGCCGGTGCCAGCACGGTGTTGCTCTCCAGGTAGACGCGGGGAGCGCCCAGCTTCCGGGCCTTCTCGATCACCGTCTCGCCCAGCAGGCGGCCGATGCCCTTGCCCCGCGCCGACGCCGCCACGCTCATCTTGGCCAGCTCGCAGCCGCCGTCGTCCATCGGGATCAGCGCGCAGGTGCCCACGATCCGGTCGCCGAGCATCGCCAGGGTGATGTGGCCGCCGCGCCCGATGATGTAGTGCTGCGGCTGGTCGAGCGAGGCGGAGTCCGAAGGCTCCGGTTCCCAGTGCTCAGTGATCCAGGCGAGGTTCAGCGCCTTGAACGCCGCGGCATACTCCGGAGCGAACGGCACGATGCGCACGGCCTCGCTGTCAACGGGCGCGGGCACGCCCGGAACGCGGCTGCTCGCCTCACCGCTCACGTTTGCGCGCCGTCCGCCAACCCCCGCAGGCGCGCCAGTGCGTCCTCGGCCAGGGTCCGGGTCAGCGTCCGGGCATCCACCTCGCAGCCGAGGGCCGCGGCCTGACCCGACCACAGCGACGAGAAGTCCACGCTGCCCTGTGATTCGGCCTTGGCCTTGAGCGGCGCCAGGGCGGCACCGGCGAGAGGGAAGGCGGGGGCGGCGTCGGTCATCGGGCCCACCTCCCGCATGATCCGGTTCATGAGCCCGCGGGCCGGGCGGCCGGAGAACACGTTGGTCAGGGCCGTCCGGTCGTCGCGGGCGTTGCGCAGCGCGGCGCGGTGAAGGTCGGAAATCAGTGACTCCGGCGTCAGCAGGTACGCGGTCCCGATCTGCACGCCGGCCGCGCCGAGGGCGAATGCCGCCGCTATCCCGCGCCCGTCGGCAATGCCGCCGGCCGCGATGACGGGCACCCGCACGGCGTCGGCCACCTGAGGCACCAGTGCGAACGTCCCCGGCTGCGTGGCGACGTCCTCGCTCAGGAACATCCCTCGATGCCCGCCCGCTTCGCAGCCCTGGGCAATGACCGCGTCGCAGCCGCGATCTTCCAGCCAGCGGGCCTCCGCCACCGTAGTGGCGGAAGCGAGCACCACGCAGCCTGCCGCCTTGACCCGCTCCAGCAGCGCCGGCTTCGGCAGCCCGAAGTGGAAGCTGACCACTTCCGGGCACAGCGTCTCCACGAGCGTACACAGGGTTTCCTCGAACGGAGCCCGGTTCACCGCCGGCCCCGAGCCGGCCGGGTCCACCCCGAGCGATTCGTAGTAGGGGGCGAGCCGCGCCTTCCATGCAGCGTCCCGATCGGGGTCGGGAATGCCGGGGCGGTGGCAGAAGAAGTTGAGGTTCACCGGTTTCGACGTGCTCTGGCGCACTTCGGCGAAGGCGTTCCGGGCGCCGTCCGCGTCCAGCATGGCGCATGGCAGAGAGCCGAGGCCGCCCGCGTCGCTGACGGCCGCCGCCAGCGCCGGACCGTTGGCGCCCGCCATCGGTGCCTGGATGATGGGCAGATCGGTAGCAATGAGATCAAGCAGTCTGCGATCGGGCCACATGATGAGTGCTCCATCCGGAAGGCCGAAACGGTCTGCGCTGACAACGTTCCGAAGGTCGGTCGCTCATCCGGTCACGGGGAGGCCGGTTTCACGCCGGTCCGGCTACTGGTGGTGCCGGTTCGCGCTCATGTATGCGAGGCCCTGCCCTCACCAAGGGCGCCATCAGCCGTAACCGGGAAAATTCAGTATAGCCCGATTCCCGCCGCGGGTCGTTTCCTGGCGAGGTGCGGCCGGCTCATGGGGGCCGTGCCGGCGTCAGGGCCGGTTACCGAAGCAGCGCCCCGAAGGTTCCGGCATTGGGACAGAACCGGCGAAAGCCGTCGGCGCTCGCACCCGCCCGCAGGGCGCGACGGCATCGGCGCTTGCGCGGGCAGGCCATGCATACGCGTTGAACGTCGCGAAGGACGTCCGGATGCCGCTCGGTCAGCATTTCGGTCACGCCGAAGCGCTCCATCACCGAGGTGAGCCGGTAGTCGGCCTGGGCGTTGCCATGCACCAGCTCCGCCAGATTCCGGCGATCGAGCCCGTTCTCATTGAGGAGCCTGTCCAGCTCGCGGGGCTCGAGCTCATTCAGCTCGCGGGCGAGGGCATGCCTCTCCAGCCACTGCGTCATGCGGCTGCGCGCCCGCGCTATCCACCCTGCGAATCGATCGCCCACGTGCCGGCCAGCCGTTGCATGTATCGCCATTGCCATCACCCTGGAAAGCGGTGCCGTTGGAATCGATTTTGCGCTCGGTCCGGGTGTTCACATTGATTCACATCAAGGATGAAGCCGGTCGGGTTCGCCGGCCGAACGCGGCAACCGACAATGGCCGCATGTCCGGTCCGGGCGGGACGTTGCCCACTGACTGCGGCCTTCGGCACAGAATTTCGGCGCCCGCTGTTGAAAGCTAGGTCTGGACAAAAACAGCCATTCATCGGGGGCGCCCGATGCGCAACGGCATAAGGGCATTTTCGATTCTCTGTCTTATCTTGACCGCGGCACCCGCGGTGGCGGGGATCGTTCAGTGCTTCCCTATTCCGATTCCGCTCCCGGGGGGGCCGTCCGGGCGATTCCCCGCTCGATCAGGGTGTCGATCTCCACGTCGTCGAAGCCGTGCTCTTTCAGGATTGCGCGGGTGTGCTCGCCGAAGCCCGGGGGCGGCGTGCGCACCTGGCCGGGGGTCCGGGAGAGCTTGACCGGGATGCCCGTGCCCCGGTAGCCGTCCATCTCCACCACCATGTCCCGGTGGCGGGTATGGGGATGCTCCAGGACCTGCTCCACGGTCTGCACCGGCCCGGCGGGCACGCCGATGCCGAGCAGCTCCTCGCAGAGCGCCGCACCGTCCAGCGCCAGCAGTGCCTGCTCGATCTCCGCGCGCAAGGCATCGCGATGCTCTCCCCGGTCGGCGTTGCTGCGGAAGCGCGGATCGTCGGCCAGCTCCGGCCTTCCGATATGGGCGCACAAGCGCCGGAACTGGCTGTCGTTGCCGATTCCGACGAAGATCTCGCCGTTGGCGGTGGTGAACTTGTCGTACGGCACCACGTTGGGGTGAGCGTTGCCGGTAAGCCGCGGCAGCTTCCCGCTCATGAACCAGTTGGCGGCATGGGGGTGGAGGAGGCTGATGGCGGAGTCGTACAGGGCGCTCTCCACGAATTGTCCGCGCCCGGACCGGCCGCGCTCGATCAGCGCGAGCAGGACGCCGATGGTCGCCCCCAGGCCGGTGCTCAGGTCCACCAGCGGAATGCCGATGCGCGTCGGCCCGGACTCCGGCGTACCGTTCACGCTCATCAGCCCCGCCATGGCCTGGACGATCGCGTCGTAGCCGGGGGCGCCGCCCAGGGGACCGTCGGCGCCGAACCCGCTGACGCGGCAATGGATCAGCCGCGGGAAGCGCTCGGCGAGCACGCTGTCGTAGCCGAGGTCCCATTTCTCCAGGGTGCCGGCCTTGAAGTTCTCGATGAGCACGTCGGCGTCTTCCAGCAGGCGGAGCAGGACGTCGCGCCCCTCCGGCTGAGACAGGTCGAGCACCATGTCGCGCTTGTTACGGTTGATGCCGCGGTAGTACGCCGCCGCGCCTTCCTGGAAGGGCGGGCCCCAGCCGCGGGTCTCGTCGCCCTGGGGCGGCTCCACCTTGATGACGGTGGCGCCGTGGTCGGCGAGAATCTGGGTGCAGAACGGTCCGCCCAGGACCCGCGACAGGTCCACTACCTTGAGGCCGCCGAGCGCCCCGAGTACGTCTTGCATCATGATGCCCGCTTCTCCTCCAATGGTCTGCAGTCGCTCCCACGGTACAGCATGGCCGCTCTCTATCGACGCGACGTCGCCTTGTCCATGCGCGACTTCTTTGCCTGGTAATCCACACCTGGCGTCCGGCCGTGTTTATCGTCAGGCCGTTTGCCGATTATGCTGGTTCAGGAACGACAGTGTAGCGCCTGGAATCAAACCCGCTATCCGCACGCAACGGTTTGCACAATACGTGAGACGGGTGCCGGCATCCCGGCAAGCAGTGTCGGCCGGCGCCCAAGCCTGGAGTCCCGCGCTCATGGCCCCCGGAGGAGAGATGTGAAACTGCTCAGCAGAATGATGGCGATACAGCACGTGCGTGGGGCCCTGACCGACGAAGCCTTGCGCGAGCTTGCTCGGGAGGAGGGCGTGCCGCTGCATCGGCTGGAAGGGCTGCGCGGATTCTACCCGGTGTTCCGGTCCGAACCGGCCGCGGGCCGGCGCGTGCAGGTCTGTCGGGACGTGGTGTGCCGCATGCGCGGGGGCGATATCTGTGGCCGCATCCGTGAGGCGCTGGCCGCCGATCCGGATGTGGAGGTCGAGGAGGTCTCCTGTATCGGGCGCTGCGATCACGCACCGGCAGCGGCTGTCGATGACGTCCCGATTTCGGGCGGTGAGTCGGTCATCGTGGAGACCGCCCGGGGCGAACGCCCGATGCCCGCGGCCGAGCCAGCGCCGCCGGCGCGGCATTGGCCGACCGATCCCTACCCTCGGCGCGATCACCGCTTTGGTGTTCTGCGGCGCGTTCTGAGCTCGGGCGCCGGGGACGCTGAGCGCGACCGCGTCGTTGCCGCGCTGACCCAATCCGGCCTGCGCGGGCTCGGCGGCGCGGCCTTCCCCACGGGCCGGAAGTGGGATTTCACCCGGCGGGCGGCCGGCGACGAGAAATACGTCATCTGCAACGCCGACGAAAGCGAGCCCGGCACGTTCAAGGACCGGGTGATCCTCGCGGAGCTGCCCCATCTGATCATCGAGGCCATGGTCATCGGCGGGTGGGTCATCGGTGCCGCGCAGGGTGTCATCTACCTGCGTCACGAGTATGAGCCGGAGCGGCGGATCCTGCAGCAGGCCATCGATGACGCCTACCAACGCGGCGTGCTGGGCGAATCGGTATGCGGCAGCGGTTTCCGCTTCGACCTGCGGATCTTCGTCTCCCCGGGCGGCTACATTCTCGGCGAGGAGACGGCGCTCCTGGAAGCGCTGGAAGACCGCCGCGGCGAGCCGCGCAACAAGCCGCCATTCCCGACCAATGTGGGCCTCAACGGCAAGCCCACACTGATGAACAACGTGGAGACTTTCGCCGCCGTGCCGGTCATCCTGGAGCGGGGCGCGGAGTGGTGGACCGCCCAGGGCAAGGATGGCTTTGCCGGTCTGAAGTACGTCTGCGTGTCCGGCGACGTGGCCCGGCCGGGGGTCTACTGCGTGCCGTGGGGCGCGACGGTGGCGGAGGTGCTCGAGACGTGCGGCGGTATGGCCGACGGACGGGCGCTGATGGCGTTTTCTCCGGGCGGGGCCTCCACCAACTTCCTGCCGGCGGGCGCGGCGGATACGCCCCTGGACTTCGATGCGCTGGCGAAGGCGGGCAGCGCCATGGGCACGGCGGCGCTGGTGTTCGTGGGCGAGGGCCGCGACATGCTGGACGTCGCCATGAGCCAGACGCGGTTTTTCCGCAACGAGTCCTGCGGTAAGTGCGTGCCCTGCCGTATCGGCACGCACAAGGCGGTCCAGCTGGTGGAGCAGGCCCTGGACGGCCGCGCGAGGAACGCCGACACGGTGTCGCTGCTCGACGAGCTGGACAGCACACTGGCGAAGACATCCATCTGCGGGCTGGGACAGGTGGCGCTGGCGCCGCTGGTGAACGTGATCCGACAGTTCCCGGAATCCGACGGCGTGAAGGCGCTGCGCGGCAGCGGGGGAGGGGCGTGATGAGCGAAGCAGAGGCGGCGCCGGAATCCGTCTCGCTGACCATTGACGGTCAGACGGTCTCGGTATCGGCAGGCACGACCATCTGGGAGGCAGCGCGCTCCCTCGGCATCGATATCCCCGTGCTCTGCCACAGTCCGCGAATGCGTCCCGTGGGCGTGTGCCGGCTGTGCGCGGTCGACACCGGCGAGCGCACCATGCCGGCATCCTGCGTGCGGCCCTGCGAGCAGGACATGACTGTGCGCACGGACACGCCGGAGGTGGAGTCGCATCGACGGCGCCTGGTGGAGCTCCTGCTCTCCGAGCAGCCCGAGGTCAGCGCCCGCGAGGCGACCACCGGGGATGACGAGCTCTATGCGCTGGCGAGACGCTACGGCATCGAGGAGCTGCGGCTTCCGGACGGGGCGGCCGGGCATCCGCGCGGCATGGACGGCTCCTCGGCGGTGATCGCCGTGGACCATCAGGCCTGCATACTCTGCGACAAGTGCGTGCGCGGCTGCGACGAGCTGCAGCACAACGACGTCATCACCCGCACGGGAAAGGGCTTCACCGCGCGTATCGCATTCGACCTCGACGCGCCCATGGGCGAAAGCACCTGCGTGTCGTGCGGCGAATGCGAGGCGGTCTGCCCCACGGGCGCCTTGACCAACAAGGCGCTGGCGGGCCTGCGGGTGGTGAAGGACTGAACGGCGAGAGAAGCGAGACCGGTCATGAAATCGTTCAACGGCTTGGCACTCGACGACAATGCGGCTGCAGAGGCTGCCCGCGTCCGCGAGGTGGATTCCCTGTGCCCCTACTGCGGGGTCGGCTGTGCCGTCACTTACGCGGTCGACGAAGCGGATCGCATCCGCTACGCCCGCGGCCGCGACGGTTCGGCGAACGCCGGCCGGCTGTGCGTCAAGGGCCGTTACGGCTTCGACTACGCGATGCATCCGCAGCGCCTCACCACACCGCTGATCCGGCGCGACAGCGCCTACCCGCGTGGGCCGCTGTCGGCCTTCTCCCGCCAGGGGGGCAGCGGCCCCCGCAAGCCTGGCGGCGTGGTCGACTACGAGGAGGTCATGCCGCATTTCCGAGAGGCGAGCTGGGACGAGGCGCTGGACCTTGTGGCCACGCGGCTGGGCGAGATCAAGCACAACCACGGCTCCGAGGCCCTGGGCGGCTTTGGCTCGGCGAAGGGTTCCAACGAGGAGGCCTACCTGTTCCAGAAGATGGTGCGTGCCGTGTTCGGGACCAACAACGTCGATCACTGCACGCGCCTGTGCCACGCCTCGTCGGTGTATGCGCTGATGGAGGGCATTGGCTCGGGCGCTGTGACCAACGTGGTCCGCGATATCGAGAACGCCGATGCGGCGCTGATCGTCGGCTGCAATCCGACGGCGAATCACCCTGTCGCCGCCACGTTCATGAAGGAGGCCGCCACCCGCGGTACCAGGCTGCTGGTCGCCAATGTCCGCCGTCCGGGCATCGCCGACCATGCCCACCAGTACCTGCAGATCAAGCCCGGATCGGACGTCGCGCTCTACAACGCCATGATGCAGGTGATCATCCGCGAGGGCCTCTACGACCGCGAGTTCGTGGCCGGGCGCACCGAGGGGTTCGAGGCGCTTCGGGAGACGGTCGAGCACTACACGCCCGAGCGGGCGGCGAAGTATACCGGCGTACCGGCGGAGGCGATCGAACGCTTCGCCCGTACCTTGGGCGAGGCGCGCTCCGCCATGATCTTCTGGGGCATGGGCATCAGCCAGCACGTGTTCGGCACCGACAACTCCCGCTGTCTCATCGCGCTGGCGCTGCTCACCGGCAACGTGGGTCGGCCGGGAACCGGGCTGCACCCGCTGCGCGGGCAGAACAATGTCCAGGGTGCGTCCGATGCCGGGCTGATCCCGATGTACTACCCGGACTACCAGAGCGTCGAGGACCCGGAGATCCATGCCTGGTTCGAGTCGTTCTGGGGGGCGGCGCTCTCGCGCAAGGCCGGCCGCACGGTGACGGAGCTGACCCAGGGCGCCCTCGACGGCGAGATCAAGGGCATGTACTGCATGGGGGAGAACCCCTTCCTGTCGGACCCGGATATCAACAAGGTGCGCAAGGCACTGTCCAATCTCGAATTCCTCGCGGTACAGGATCTGTTTCTGACGGAAACCGCCGAGTTTGCCGACGTGGTGTTGCCGGCGAGCTCGTTCATGGAAAAGACCGGCACCTACACCAACACTGACCGCCGGGTGCAGATCGGGCGTCCGGTGCGCTCGCTGCCGGGCGAAGCGCGCCAGGACTGGGAGATCATCTGTGAGATCAGTCGGCGCATGGGGTACGCCATGGGCTACGCGTCGCCGGCGGAGATCTTCGACGAGATGGTGCGCGCCGGCAAGGCCTACGCCAACCTGTCCTACGACGTGCTCGGCGATACGGGCAAGTGGTATCCCTGTCCGGACCCGTCCGGCGAGGGCACGCGGATCCTGTTCGGCGACAGATTTCCGCTCGGACGAGGGCGATTCGTGCCGGCGGAGCTGACGCCTTCCGGGGACCTTCCGGATGACGAGTACCCGCTGGTGATGAACACCGGCCGCGTGCTCGAGCACTGGCATACCGGCACGATGACCCGCCGTTCAAAGGCGCTGGACGCCATTGCGCCGGATGCCTTCGTGGAAATCCATCCGGATGACGCGCACCGGCTTGGCATCGCCGACGGTGATTACACGCGGCTGTACTCGCGCCGGGGCAGCATTCTCATCAAGGCGAAGCTGACGGACCGGGTGTCGCCCGGGTCCGTGTTCGTGCCCATGCACTTTCGGGAGGCGGCGGCCAACGAGCTGACCGACGCCGCGCTGGACCCGTACGGCAAGATCCCGGAGTTCAAGTTCTCGGCCGTCAGGCTGGAGCGCGCTTCAGGGTAGCCGGATGGACCCACCGCGGCGGGCCATCGGCGCCGCGGTGCCATAGCGGTGAATCGGGCCTCGCTGCAAGGCCATCGGGCGTCGCTTCGTTCGTCTCGAGGTCCTCCGAGCGGTACGCGTTCAATAGGACTTGGGCAGTCCCAGCACTCGCTCGGCAATGAAGCACAGGATCAGCTGGGGGCTCACGGGGGCGATGCGCGGTATCATGCTCTCGCGCAGGTAGCGCTCCACGTGGTACTCCCGGGCATAGCCGTAGCCGCCCAGGGTCATGACCGCCCGCTGGCAGGCCGTGAATCCGGCCTCCGCCGCCAGGTACTTGGCGGCGTTGGCGTCCGGGCCGCAGGATTCGCCCTGGTCGTATTTCCAACCGGCACGGCTGACCATGAGCCCGGCAGCCTCCAGCTGCATCCAGGATTCGGCCAGGGGATGCTGGATGCCCTGGTTCTGGCCTATAGGACGGTCGAAGACGCGGCGCTCCGCCGCGTAGTCGGCGGCGCGGTTCAGGGCGGCGCGCCCCAGGCCAACGGCCTCGGCGGCGATCAGTATCCGTTCCGGGTTCATGCCGTGGAGGATGTATTCGAAGCCTCGGCCTTCCTCGCCGACGCGGTCGTCCGCGGGTACCGGCAGGTCGTCGATGAACAGCTGATTCGAATCCACGGCATGGCGGCCCATCTTCTCGATCTCGCGCACCTCCACGTAGCGCCGGTCCAGGTCGGTGTAGAACAGGCTGAGCCCCTGGGTGGGTTTGGCGCACTCCTCGAAGGGCGTGGTCCGCGCCAGCAGCAGGATCTTCTCGGCCACTTGGGCCGTTGATATCCATACCTTGGCGCCGGAAACCGCGTAGTGATCGCCCCGGCGCTCGGCGCGGGTCCGCAGCCGGGTGGTATTGAGGCCGGCGTCGGGCTCGGTGACGCCGAAGCAGGCCTTTTCCTCTCCGCGGATCAACGGCGGCAGCCAGCGCGCCTTCTGGGCATCGGTGCCGAACACGACCACGGGCTGCAGCCCGAAGATGTTCATGTGCACCGCGGAGGCGCCCGAGAACCCAGCGCCCGATTCCGCGATCGTTCGCATCATGACCGCCGCCTCGCTCACGCCCTGTCCCGCGCCGCCGTATTCCTCCGGCATGCAGATCCCCAGCCAGCCACCCTCGGCCATGGCCCGATGGAAGTCATGGGGAAACTCGCCGTCCCGGTCGCGGGCCAGCCAGTACTGGGCGTCGAAGCCGCCGCACAGGCGCTGAATGGATTCCCGGATGGTCGACTGGAGCTCGGTGGCGGAGAAATCCATGGGATCCTCGGCGATCGTCTTTCGTGTCGGTGGCGAAAACCGGATGGTACACCATGCGCCGCGGCGGGACGGACAGGCAATTGACGCGGGCGATGTCGGGCGGGGCGTGTCCGCGTAGAATGCGGGGATCGTCGAAGCTGGGGAGACGCCGGGTGAACGAGACAGCCACGATCCTGCATGACACGGCCGAGCGCCTTTTCGCCGATGCCTTCACGCCGGCCATGCTCCGGCGCGCCGCCGAAGGCGAGTGGCTGGACGGGCAGTGGCGGCGGCTGGAGGAGCTGGGTTTCACCGCCGCGCTGGTGCCGGAGGAGGCCGGCGGCGCGGGGCTCGAGCCGGTGGAGGCGCTGGGGCTGGTGCGGCTGGCCGGCTATTACGGTGTGCCGCTGCCGCTGGCCGAGACCCTGCTCGCCGGCTGGCTGCTGGCGCGGGCGGGGCTGGCTGTGCCCGCGGGGGCCCTGACTGTCGGCCCCGTGCGCCCTGCCGACCGTCTGGTGCTTCGCCGCGACGGCGGGGGGTGGCGGATCACGGGGGTGCTCGGCCGCGTGCCCTGGGCACGCCACGCTGCCGAGGTCGCGGCGCTGGCGGCGCACGACGGGCGGAACATGCTCTGCCGGCTGAGCCCGGACGACTATCGCCTGGAGGCGGCCGTCAACCTTGCTGGAGAGCCCCGTGACACCCTGCGTGTGGATGCCCGCCTCGACGGCTCGCGGCTGACAGCGGCCCCGGAGGACATGGGCAGTCAGGCGCTGCTCGCGGCTGGGGCGGTGCTGCGGTCGCTGGCCATGGCGGGGGCCGTCGACCGGATACTGTCCATGAGCGTCGACTACGCCGGCGAGCGGCGGCAGTTCGGCCGGCCCATCGGCAAGTTCCAGGCGGTGCAGCAGAACCTCGCGGTTCTGGCGGCCCAGACGGCGGCCGCCGGCGCGGCGGCGGATATCGCCGCCGAAGCCTTCGCTCCCTCGCCCGACCTGCTGGCCGTCGCGGTGGCCAAGCAGCGCACCGGCGAGGCCGCCGGGCTGGCGGCCCGCATTGCTCACCAGGTTCACGGTGCGATCGGCTTCACGGAAGAGCACAGCCTGCATTTCTTCACCAAGCGGTTGTGGGCCTGGCGCGACGAGTTCGGCCGGGAGCGGGAGTGGTGCCGGCTGGTGGGCCGGCGAGCGGCCGAGGCCGGCGCGGACAGCCTGTGGCCGCTGATCGTCGCGGTTTAGCCCACAGGTCGAGGTGAGCACGATGGCATCGATTCCCTTTCCCAAGCCGCCCACCTCCGAAGCCGCGGAAACCCTGCGCGGTGAGGTCCGGTCGTTCCTGGACGAGGTCCCGGCGGACCGGACGCCGGCCGAGCGGGCACTGTCCTGGACCGGGTTCGATCCGGACTTCTCCCGCCTCCTGGCGGAGAAGGGGTGGATCGCCATGACCTGGCCCAGGGAGTACGGCGGTCACGAGCGTTCCGCGCTGGAACGCTACGTGGTGCTGGAGGAGCTGCTGGCTGCGGGTGCGCCGGTGAGCGCCCACTGGATCGCGGACCGGCAGAGCGGCCCGCTGCTGCTGCGTTACGGTAGCGAGGCGCAGCGGCGGGAGATCCTGCCCCGCATCGCCGCGGGGACGTGTTTCTTCTGCATCGGCATGAGCGAGCCCGACGCGGGTTCCGACCTGGCCGGCGTGCGCACCCGCGCCACGCCGGTGGACGGCGGCTGGCGGGTGAACGGTACTAAGTTGTGGACCAGCAATGCCCACCGCGCCCACTACATGATCCTGTTCTGCCGCACCGCCGAAGTGGGCGAAAACCGCCATGAAGGCACCAGCCAGCTGCTGGTGGATCTCTCCACGCCGGGCATCACCATCCGCCCCATCCGGGATATGAGCGGCGCGGCGGATTTCAACGAGGTCGTCTTCGACGACGTGTTTCTGCCGGAGTCCGCCTTGATCGGCCAGGCCGGCCGGGGGTGGAGTCAGGTCATGGGCGAGCTGGCCTACGAGCGCAGCGGGCCGGACCGCTGGCTGTCCTCATTCGCGCTGCTGGTGGAGCTGGCCCGTCAACTGGGCCGGTCGCCTTCCGAGCATGCCGCAGAGCAGTTCGGCCGGGTCACCGCTCACCTGGTGGTGCTGCGCCGGCTCTCCCGCTCGGTGGCGGGTATGCTGGAGCGCGGCGAAGATCCGGCCCTGCAGGCGTCGCTGGTCAAGGACCTGGGGACGCAGGTGGAGCAGGACATCCCCGAAATCGTGCGGGAGCTGGTGGACGTCGAGGCCGCCCCGGGCAGCGACGAGCCGTTCGCCGCGGTGCTGGCGCATACGCTGATGTATGCGCCCGCTTTCTCCCTGCGCGGCGGCACCCGCGAGATACTCCGCGGCATCATCGCGCGGGGGTTGGGGGTGCGTTGAGCCCGTGTCCGCTTTCCACATAGCCGAACCGAGGAGGACGCCGTGACCGATCTGGTGCTGACAGAATGCGATGCGGAGGGCATCGCGACCGTGACCCTGAACCGGCCCGAGCTGCGCAACCCCATCTCCGACCTGGACATGGTGGATGCGCTGGAATCGTGCATGCGTGCGCTCGACGACGACCCGACGGTCCGGGTCGCAATCCTCACCGGCGCCGGCTCCGCGTTCTCGTCCGGCGGCAACCTGAAGAAGATGCGTGCCGGCGCGGGGCTGGTGGATGACCTGCCCGCGCGCACGCGGCGCAACTACAAGCGCGGCATCCAGCGCCTGCCGCTGGTGTTCGAGGCACTGGAGCTGCCGGTGATCGCCGCCGTGAACGGCCCGGCCGTGGGCGCCGGCTGCGACCTGGCCTGCATGTGCGACATGCGGATCGCCAGCGACACCGCCCGCTTCGCGGAGAGCTTCGTCAAGCTCGGCATCATCCCCGGCGACGGCGGCGCCTGGCTGCTGCCGCGCATTGTCGGCTTCTCCAAGGCCTGCGAGATGTCGTTCACCGGCGATCCCATCGACGCCGAGGAGGCACTGCGCTTCGGCCTGGTCTCGCGGGTGGTGCCGTCAGAGCAGCTGCTGGACGAGGCCCGCGCCCTGGCCCGGCGCATCGCCGCCAACCCGCCCCATGCCGTGCGGATGACCAAGCGGCTGCTGCGCGAGGGCCGGCACATGAAGATCGACGGCCTGCTGGAGATGTCCGCCGCGATGCAGGCGCTGGCCCATGCCACCGAGGACTACGAGGAGGCCGTCTCGGCCTTCGTGGACAAGCGCAAACCGGAGTTCAAGGGTCGGTAGATGTGTCCGGGAGTCCCCGGCTCCGCGACTGAAGCCGGGTCGGAGACCGCGCTGCCGGCCGCGGACGGAGCGATCAGTCCGGCAGTGCCGCCTCGATCTCTCCGGTGATCTCTCCGCTGGTGGGCCAGGTCCGTGAGTCCCAGACCTGCAGCAGCTCGCCGTCGACGCCGATCAGGTACTTGTGGAAGTTCCATTCCGGCTGGGCGGCTTCGCCGATTTCCTCGCGGATGCGGGCGTAGAATGGGTGTTCGCCCGGCGGGGCCACCTTCTGCTTCGCGGCCAAGAGGAAGGTGACGCCGTAACGCGTCTCGCAGAAACGCCGGATGGTGTCGTTATCGTCCGGCTCCTGTTGGCCGAAGTCGTTGGACGGTACCGCGAGCACGGTAAGTCCCCGTGACCCGTACCGTTCGTGCAGTGTCTGCAGCCCTGCATACTGGGGCGTTGTGTCGCAGGCGGAGGCCGTATTGACCAGGAGGATGACACGGCCGGCATAAGCGCCCAGATATATCGTCTCGCCCTCGATACCGGGAAACTCGAAGTCATGAGCATTCATCGCATCAGCCCCGAAGCGCTCTGTCTCCCTCGGCGCCTGATAATTCGACAATGCCGAATGCGCCCGCGTTCCGTCGGGCCGCACCGCCGCGACGGCCCGCCAGAGCGCCTTCGAGGGCACTGGTGCGGCCGTGGGGCTATTCGAATGTGCGCTGGTCGTCGATGACCTTGCCGTCATTGGCCAGGGTATCCGGCTCCACCAGCTCGACATCGCCGCGCAGCTTGCACAGCTCCCGCACGCTTTCGGTAATACGCTCGGACAGCCCTTCGGCCATTCCGGTCACTTCGCAGCGCAGAGTCATGGTGTCGCGATGGTCGTGCTGCGTGATTTCCAACCGCGCCCGGACGATCTCCGGATGACGTTTGACCACGTCGTTGACCTGGGACGGATGGACGAACATGCCGCGAACCTTGGCCGTCTGGTCGGCGCGTCCCATCCAGCCCTTGATCCGCAGGTTGGTGCGCCCGGTGGGGCATTGCCCCGGCAGTACAGCGGAGAGGTCCCCGGTGGCGAAGCGGATCAGCGGGTAGTCCGGGTTGAGGGTGGTAACCACGACTTCACCCACCTCGCCGTAGGGTACGGGCTCTCCGGTGCCGGGGCGCACAATCTCGATGATCACCCCCTCGTCGGCTACCAGCCCCTCGCGGGCTTCCGTCTCGTAGGCGATCAGGCCGAGATCCGCCGTGCCGTAACACTGGTGCACTTCCACGCCGCGCGCGCGGAACTTCTCCACCAGGGAGGGAGGCAGCGGCTCGGCAGTGACCAGGGCGCGGCTGAGGCTGCTTACGTCCTCGCCCAGCTCGTCGGCCTTCTCCAGCAGCACATTGAGGAACGATGGTGTGCCGGTGTAATAGGCGGGGCGAAGCTGGGAGATGGCGCGGACCTGCAGCTCGGTCTGTCCTGTGCCGGCCGGGAAGACGGGGCACTGCAGCGCGCTGCCCGCCGAGTCGAACATGGCGCCGGCCGGCGTGAAGTGGTATGCGAAAGTGTTGTGGATCACGCCGCCTCCGCGCCGAAAGCCGGCCGCGAACATGGCGCGGCCGAAGCGCCAGAAGTCCTCGCGGCGCGTCTGCGGCTCGTAGATGGGGCCCGGCGACTGGAAGATGCGCAGTATGTCATTATCCTCCACCGCGGCCAGGCCGCCGAAGGGGGGTGCCGTCCCTTGACGCTCGATGAGCGTCTCCTTGCGCAGCACGGGCAGTCGGACCAGGGCGGCGCGGTCGCGGACCGCATCCGCGTCGACGCTGCCGAGGGCATCGGCGAAGTACGAAGAGCGGGACTGGGCGTGAGCGATCTGTGCGGGGAGCGCTTTGGCCAATGCGCGGTCGCGTTCTTCGGGGAGCCGGGTTTCCAGGTTGTCGTAATATTCGGTCATGGCGGCCTCGGTGCTCGGAGGTTGATCAGAGCCAGCGCTTGCGGCGCTTGTAAGACTTGAGATTCTTGAAGGAGCGGCGCTGTTCGCCGCCGCCGAGATAGGATTCCTTGATGTCTTCGTTGTTCAGCAGCTCCGCCCGGTTACCGTCGAGGACAACTTTGCCACTCTCCATGATGTAGCCGTGGGAAGCGAGCCGCAGGGCCATGTTGGCGTTTTGCTCCACCAGCAGCATGGTGAGGCCGTGATCCCGGTTGATGGTATGGATGATGTCGAAGACTTCCTTGACCAGCAGCGGTGAGAGCCCCATGGACGGCTCGTCGAGCAGGAGCATGGTGGGGCGGGCCATGAGTGCCCGACCGATGGCGAGCATCTGCTGCTCGCCTCCGGAGAGATAACCTGCCAGTCCGCCGATTCGTTCGCGCAGCCGGGGGAAGTAGTCGAGCACCATGTCCATGTCTTTCTGGATATGGGCATCCCTGCGTGTGTAGGCTCCAAGGCGGAGGTTCTCGATGATGGTCATGTCCTCCACCACGCGGCGGCCTTCCATGACCTGGAAAATACCCTTGCGGACAATCTGTTCGGGCGGCTGGTTGCTGATCGTCTCCCCGCGGAACGAGACGCTGCCGCGGGTGATCTCGCCGTCCTCCGTCTTCAGCAGGCCGGAGATGGCCTTCAGCGTGGTGGATTTGCCGGCGCCGTTCGCGCCCAGCAGGGCCACGATCTCCCCTTCCGGGACTTGCAGGCTGACACCGCGCAGAACGAGGATGACGTCGTCGTAAACCACCTCGATGTTGTTGACCGATAGAAGCGGTTCGGGGGTGTGCGCCTGCTCCGTGGGTTGAGACATGAGGGGTTCCCTTGCCATACGGTCAGGTCAAGTGCCGCCCGGCGGCGCCGGGTTTGCCGACGCCGCCGGGGAAGCCCGATTACCAGCCCAGCCAGTCGTCGCGGCGGGGCAGCTCCACCGTGGTGAGACGCTCGAACGCGTAATCGCCGTCACCTTTCCAGTGGTTTCGATAGACCATCACCTCGGTCGTGCCCCGGTGGTTGTCGGCTGTCCAGGTGTGCGGCAGGCAGACGCCCTCCAGTCCGTCGGGGACGTGGTTCTTCATGCTCTCCAGGCCCGCCTTTACGGCCGGGCCGGTGATCTCGCCCTGCTTGGCGGCGCGCAGCATGGCGTCCCGCATGAAGAAGACCGAGCATACCGCGCGCATGTAATGCAGTGCCCGCGCCTTCTCGCCGGACGGGTCGGACATACGGGAAATCTCGCGCACCGTCGACATGCCCGGGGCATCGCTGTTCCAGGTCGCCGCGCCGACCGGGAACACAATGCCGTCGCCCGCCTTGCCCGAGGCTGGCACCGCATTCTCGTCGAAGCCCCAGACGTTAGTGACGAACTGGGTCTGTACGCCCACTGTCTCGCAGGACTTCAGCAGCGAGATGTTCGACCCGGAGGTGTTGGCCAGGTAGGCGTAGTCGGCGCCGGAGTCCTTGAGAGAAAGACACTGGGCCTTGAAGTCGCCGGGCGAGAGCGAGTAGACGATCGGATTGAGCACCTCGAATCCCAGCTCCTTGGCGTAGGCCGCGCAGGCCGCTTTCGGTGCATTGGGGTAGGGGTGGTTGTCGCCCATGTGCACGAATTTCGGATTGCCGCTCTTGCCCTTGCTCTCCCAGTCCTGCTTGGCCCAGTCGACCATGGCGCGGCAGCCGTCGGAATAGGAGGGGCCGTAAAAGAAATTGTACGGCGCCGCGGCCTTGGTATGAGGCGACTTGCCGGTGGGATCCGTCAGGTGGCCTGAGTAGGAGGCCGACATGTAGACAATCTTGTCCTGGGCGACGAAGCGCACCAGTGCTTCCGTGTCCGCGGTTCCCCACCCCTGGATCGCCACCGGGTGCAGCTGGCTGGTCCAGTTCTTGTAGACGGAGATGGCACGGGGGGCCTCGTAGGAGTAGTCGACCGTGTCCCGCTTCAATGGTGTCCCGTCGATGCCGCCGTGCTTGTTGATGTAGTCGATGGCGTCCTCGACGCCTTGGCCGTAGATCTTGCCCACCGAGGACGTGGGACCCGTGTAGGCTGCCAGGTGGCCGACGGGGATAGCGTCCGCGGCGACAGCCGGAATGGCTGCCGCCCCGAAGACCACTGCGCTTGCCGCAAAGATCACCGCTTTGCTTCGTATCATGTCACTCCTCCTGCCCCTTGGTGCTGTCATCGTTATGTTGCGGTGCTACCGCCATTACGCGGATCGTCACCGTCCGCGAGTCGTAAACCTCTCAATACGAAAACGGATAGAGCTTCCAATACGCCTTGATCAGCTTCCACCGATGCGCCAGGCCGTCGGGCTCGAAGATCAGAAACAGCACGATGGCCAGCCCTATGGCCATCTCCTTCATATACACCAGCCCCTGTTTGATGCCCGGCAGATAGCCGCCCACGAACCCGGCGGTCGTGTCCGTGAGCTCCGGCAGCAGCACCATGAAAGCGGTGCCCATGAGGCTGCCTTTGACGGAGCCGAGTCCGCCGATGATGATCATGCCCAGGAACTGGATGGACAGGAGGATGGTGAAACCCTCCGCCGATACGTATCCCAGGTAGTGGGCGAACAGTGCCCCGCCGATGCCCGCGTAGAAAGACGATATCGCGAAGGCGAGGATGCGGTACTTGGTCAGGTTGACGCCCATGATCTCGGCGGACAGGTAGTGATCGCGAAGGGCCACCAGCGCCCGTCCGTCGCGCGTGCGCAGCAGGTTGGCGCCGAGCAGGTACATCACCACGACGAAGGCCAGCACCACGTAGAAGTACCGCGTGTCATTGTTCATGGCGTAGCCGAAGAGACTGAGCTGGTTTGCCATGGAACCCGCGGAGCCGCCCGTGAACCATGCGGCGCGGTTGAAGAAGTCTTCCAGTATGTACTGTGCGGCCAGGGTTGCGATTGCCAGGTACAGCCCTTTTATGCGGCCCGCCGGAATGCCTACGATCATGCCAACGGCCGTGGTCATGACGCCGGCCAGCGGGATGGCCAAGATCACTGGAATGCCGGTGGTGCTGTTGATCCATGCCGAGGCGAAGGCGCCAAAGCCGAAAAACGCCGCGTGGCCGAGGGATATCTGTCCCGAGAAGCCCACCAGGATGTTCAGCCCCAGCGCCGCGATGCCGTAGTAGCCGATCTGGATCATCAGGTTCAGGAAATAGGGGCCGACGAACGCGGGCGCCGCGAGCAGCAGCAGGACGCTGGCGACGGCGCAGTAGCGCGACATGGGCGTGGGGAAGATGGTCGTATCCGCCTGGTAGGTGGTGCGGAATTCCCCGCACCGCATGCTGTCAGCGCCTAGTGCCATGGTCGTGTGTCTCTGCTGTTGTCGTTCGTTCTCTGGTTGCCGGCGGCGTCAGATGCGCTCGATGTCCCGGGTGCCGAACAGCCCGTAGGGCTTGATCATCAGGATGATCACCAGGACGTAGAACGGCGCGATCCCGTAGAGATTGCCGAGGTGCAGCCACTGGCTGTCCACGAACTCCGAGACGTTTTCCAGCACCCCCACGATCAGGCCTCCCACGATGGCGCCGACGATGGAATCGAGCCCACCGAGTATGGCCGCGGGGAAGACTTTGATGCCGAAGAACGACAGCGCGGACGAGACGCCGTTGACCATGCCGATGACCACGCCCGCGAGCGCCGAGACCATGGCTGAAATGGCCCAGGACATGGCGAACACCTGCTTGACCGAGATGCCGAGGCTTTGCGCGACCTGCTGGTCGAAAGCGGTCGCGCGCATGGCCAGACCCATGCGGGAATGTTTGAAGTAGTAGTAGAAGCCGGCCATGATCGCGACCGAGATGATCAGGCTCATGATGTAGGCCGGCTGCACCGCGAGCCCCAGAACGTTCACCGAGTCGGCGTCGAACACTTTGGGGAACGGCTTGACGAACTCGCCGAACATCCAGCTCATCAGCGCCCGAAAGAAGATGGACAGGCCGATGGTCAACATGATGACCGAGATGATGGGCTCACCGATCAGGGGCCTTAGTACCACTTGCTGCAGCAGTACACCGAAGATGAACATGAACACCAACGTAATGGGAAAGCCGACCCAGAACGGCAAGCCGAACTTCACCAGCAGGTACCAGCAGGTCCAGGCACCGATGAGCAGGAACTCGCCCTGGGCGAAGTTCACCACCTGCGTGGACTTGTAGATCAGCACGAAGCACATGGCCACCACGCCGTATAGCGTGCCGACGATCACGCCGTTGACCAGAAGCTGAATAAGCAGGTGCCAGTTCATGGCCGAGATCCCCCAGTTGGTCCGTCTTTCCCGCTAGGCGGCGCCGACCGCACGCCTGCGCTCCTCCCGACCGCTGTCCGGCGCCAGATCCACGACCCGCAGGTCGGTCTGGATGCTGGACCGCGTTCCGTCCTGAAACGTGATCACGGTGTCCACGTGCACCCTGTCCCTGCCGGAATAGATGGCGTCGATGATGTCGCCGTACTTCTCGGCGATGACCCCGCGGCGTACCTTGCGCGTTCGCGTCAGCTCCCCGTCATCCGGATCCAGCTCCTTGTACAGCAGAAGGAACTTCCGAATCTGCTGCGGATCGGGGAGCGTCGCGTTGACCTGCGCGACCTCGCTCTGGATGAGGTCGTAGACCCGCGGCTGAGCGGAGAGGTTGGTGTAGTTGGTGAACTGGATGTCGCGCTGCTCGGCCCACTTGGCGACGATGCCGAAGCGCACGCAGACGATCGCGGCGAGGTAGGGCCGTTCGTGGCCGACGACCACCGCCTCGGCAATGAACGGGGAGAACTTCAGCTTGTTCTCGATGAACTGCGGTGAGAACCGCACCCCGCCGGAAGTGGTGGCGATGTCCTTGACGCGGTCGATCACCACCAGATGCCCGTTCTCCGCCTTGATATAGCCCGCGTCGCCGGTGTGCATCCAGCCGTCCCGGACGTCCTCCCGGGTGGCTTCCTCGTTCTTGTAGAAGCCGAGGAACATGCCTGTCGTGCGCGCTACGATCTCGCCCACACCGTGCTCGTCGGGGCTGTCGATGCGCACCTCGGCGTTGTCGAAAGGCCGGCCGACGCTGTCGAAATCGATGTCGTCCGGGGCATGGATGGTGTACGCGCCCGCCAGCTCCGTCTGCCCGTAGATCTGACGCAGCGGAATGCCCATGGCGAGGAAGAACTTGAACGTGTCGGGACCGAGGGAAGCGCCGCCGGTTGCCGCCGAGCGCAGAAACGTGAAACCGAGCCGGTCCTTCAGGGCGCGGAAAAGCAGAAAGTGCGCCAGCCGCGACCGGCGTCCTTCCTCCAGGGCTTTCCGGCCGAGACCCGAACCGACTCGATAGGCGAGCTGCTTCAGCCTCGAGGCGTCCATCATCCGCGCCTTGACGTCGGCGGCAATGGTTTCCCAGACGCGGGGCGCTAGCAGGACGAACGTCGGTCCGATCTCGCGCAGATCGGCCATCATGCTCTCCGTGTCCTCCACGAAGTTCACCGTGATACGGCTGTTGAGCCACTGGGCCACCGCGTAGACCTGCTCCATGATCCACGGCAGGGGCAGGACCGAAACGTAGTTGTCCCCCGGGAATTTCGGGTCGGCGCGCAGGTAAGCGGTACAGTGGTCGAGAAACCCGCCGGCCTGCATCATCGACAGCTTGGGCTTGGATGTGGTGCCGGACGTCGTGATGAGCATGGCCACGTCGTCTCCGTGCGTGGCCTGAACCATCCGCCCATAGAGCTGCGGATCTGCCCGGTCGAGCTCGTCTCCCATGGCCATCAGCGTTTCCTGGCTGATGAGCCGGGGGTCGTCGTAATTTCGCATGCCCTTGGGATCGTGATAGACGATGTGCTCGATACCCGGGCACTGGTCGGAAATCTCCAGCACCTTGTCGACCTGCTCCTCGTCCTCGCACATCACCAGGCGCACACCGGCGTAATTAATCAGGTAGGTTACCTCCTCGCCGAGGGAATCCTGATAGATACCGATCGACATGGCGCGCAGCGCATGGGTCGCGACTTCGCAGTGGACCCACTCCGGGCGGTTGCCGCCGATAATGCCCACGGCGTCATCCTTGCCCAGACCGAGGGCGTGCATGCCGAGCGCGAAGCGCCTGACGGCTTTCTGACAGTCGCTCCACGTGAGCTCCAGCCAGATGCCGTATTCCTTCTCGCGCATGGCCGTCTCATCGGGCCAGTGCTCGGCGTTGTAGGCGAGCAGCTTGGGGAACGTGTCGTGGCTTCGTATATCTGGATACTGCGCGGTCCTTGCCGTCATCATGCCACCGTGCCGCCGTAGTCCGCCCCCGGCGCGCCGCCGGCCGCGTCGAGCTCCTCCCCCAGATAGGCTTCCTTGACCTGCGGATCGATCATTACCGCGTCCGGCTCGCCTTCAGCTATTTTCCGCCCGAAGTCCAGTACCATGATCCGGTGGGAGATATCCACGACCACGCCCATGTCGTGCTCGATCATCACCACGGTAATCCCCCACTCTTCGTTCAGGTCGATGACGAACCGGGCCATGTCCTCCTTTTCCTCGTGGTTCATGCCCGCCATGGGCTCGTCGAGCAGCAGCAGCCGGGGGCGCAGGGCGACGGCACGGGCCAGCTCCACCCGCTTGCGCAGACCGTAGGAGAGCGTACCGGCCATAGCCTTGCGGATATGCGTGATTTCCAGGAAATCGATAATGGACTCGACCTCCCGGCGGTGGTCGAGCTCTTCGTCGCGGGCCCCACCAAGCCAGTAGAGCGCGCCTGTCGCAAAGTTGTTCTTCAGCAGGTGATGACGTCCCACCATGATGTTGTCGAGCACGGTCATGTGATCGTAGAGGGCGAGGTTCTGAAACGTCCGTCCAATGCCGCGCTCGCAGCGCCTGTTGGGGCGCAGCCCGATGATGTCTTCGCCCTGAAAGACGATTTTCCCCTGCTGCGGCTGATAGCGCCCCGAAATGCAGTTCAGCAGGGACGTCTTGCCGGCTCCATTGGGTCCGATAATCGAGAAGATCTCGTTCTCCCGGACCTTGCAGCTGACGTTGCTCAGCGCCTCGACCCCACCGAACGAGAGCGTGAGGTCGTCGGTGCTCAGGATTACGTCGCCGATGTGGCTGGCAGGCATGCGGACCCCCTCTACTCGAGCCGAGCCTCAGGAGCTCATAGCGCGTGTCGTGGGAAAAGGCGGGGGAAGAAGTGAAGGCGGCGTTGGCCGGAAGGGCCCTCGGTGGCGCACGGTGCGACCGCGCACATCCTGGCGTGCACGGACCGGGTGCTCCCCGGACTCTTCCGCCGGCCTGTAGGCAAACGCGCAAGCATCCTTTGTCTCCTCCGAGCTCCTCGCCGTCCCGGGCGCAAGGCCGTCGCTGGTTCTCAATTATTATGTTGTGACGCGTCGCCGCGCCGCGTTTTCCCTACCGCGGGATGCTCGCAGCGCTCTGTCGGCCGCCCCCATGTCCTGGGTGGTGCGGCACCTCCTTCTTCGGAAAGTAGTAGGCCAAACCAGTTTCGAGTGCAAGTATTATTGCGCGGCCGCCGGCAGCAAGACGCGTTCACGTTCCAGCAAGCCCGTCTCCGCCCCATGCCGTCCCAGCGACGGGCCCGTGACGTCCAACGACAGGCGGCTTCCCGAATCGCTGCCCGAGATGCCCTGCCGCAGCGGGCGGAACGAGCGGAGAATCTGTGAGAACGCTGCCACTGCATCCGGGCCGTCACGGCCAGTCAGAGAATCCCGAGGACAGCCTCGGGTGGTCGCTCTGGCTGAGGCCGCCGGCCAGATTGCGGTAGGCGGCCGGCGAGTACCCGGTCTTGTGCTTGAAGAAGTGGCTGAAGTAGGTCGGATCGTTGTAGCCAAGCCCGTCGGAGACCTGCTGCACCGAGCTCGCGGAGCGCTCCAGCCGCAGGCACGCCTCGCGCAGGATTCGCTCGTGCACCAGCTGAATGGGCGAGCGGCCGAGCTTACGGCGGCACAGCGCATGCAGCCGGTCATAGGTCACCCCGAGCTCGTGCACGTAGGCCCGCACGGTCCAGTGGTCCCTGAAGTGCAGCTCCACGAGCTGGCGGAAACGCTGCAGGACCGGAGCGGCCTCGACCTGCGGGCCCGCATCGGCGGTGACGGCGTCGGTGGTCCGCCGAACCGATATCAGCAGCAGCCGCATGTACGCGGCGAGGGCCATCCACGAGCCGCGATCCTGCCGGTTGAGCTCGTCTATGAAGCCGCGGGCCAGGGCCGTGATCTCGGCGGATTCACCGCCACCCAGGACGCGGGTCACCGCCGGCCGCTCCACCAGGATCCGAAGCTGCACGGATTCCGCGCGATTGCCGATGGCGTCGACCATCAGCTCCTCGGAGACGCCCAGCAGATAGCCGTCGCTGCCGGCGGAAAGCTCCACATGGGCGCGGGAAGCGGTGGGCATGAAGGCCGCCGTGGGTGCGGTCAAATCGCAGACACCGTCGGGCAAGCGCAGCCGGCCGGCGCCGTCCGTGAGCACCACGAGATGACTGAAGCGCCTGTAAATGCCCGTCTCCGGGCGCCAGGCACGCCGGAACAGTGCCGGCGCGCGGTAGTCGCCGCGCGCGTGGTTGTGCACTTCCGCCGCGGTAGAAGTCATCCGCTCCCCGTCAGAGGTCTGCCTGACCAGAAAATAGCAGGACATCGCCATAAATGCTCATTCGAATGGGGTGACTATCGGCATATTATTGTTTTTGGTAGAAATCGGGTTCGCACATTGACGCGGGGCGCGACCGGGTACGGACCGGTCGTCCGCGCGTTCCACTGCTCGCAGGTCCGGGCGGCTCCGCACGACGCCGATCCCCGTTGTCCTGTTGGGGAGGACCATGTACGAGGCGGAGCTCCTGATCAACGGCGCCAACAGACCGGCCGAGCGGAACGCGACGTTCGAGCTGGTCAGCCCGGTCACCGGGGAGATCGCCACGGTGGCGGCCGCCGCATCGGTGGCCGACGCCACGCACGCCGCCAACGCCGCCGCGGCGGCCTTCCCCGAGTGGGCAGATAGCGGCCCCCAGGAACGGCGCGCGTGCCTCAACGCGGCGGCAGAGATCGTCGAACGGCGGGCGGAAGAGCTTCAGGAAGTCCTGGTGCTGGAGACGGGCGCGACCCGCGAGTGGGGCCGGTTCAACACCGAGCTGGCGGCGACGGTGCTGCGTGACGCGGCTGCCATGACCACCCGGGTCAGCGGAGAGGTGCTGCCGTCGGACAGGGATGGGGTGACGGCGTTCGCGATGCGGCAGCCGGCCGGTGTCTGCCTCGGTATCGCGCCGTGGAACGCGCCGGTCGTGCTCGGCGTACGGGCACTCGCCATGCCGCTTGCCTGCGGCAATACGGTAGTGCTGAAGGCGTCCGAGCTGTGTCCGAAGACCCATCACCTGGTTGGTGAAGTCATGCGCGAGGCCGGGATCCCCGCCGGCGTTGTCAACGTGGTCAACAACGCGCCGGCCAACGCCCGCGACGTGGTCGAAACGCTGATCGCCCATCCCGCGGTCCGGCGCGTCAACTTCACCGGCTCCACGCGCGTCGGACGCGAGGTCGCGGAGCTGGCCGCGCGCAATCTCAAGCGCTGCCTGCTGGAGCTCAGCGGCAGCGCGCCGCTGCTGGTGCTCGCCGATGCGGACATCGACAAGGCGGTCAAGGCGGCGGCCTACGGCGCCTTCATGAACCAGGGCCAGATCTGCATGGCCACCGAGCGGATCATCGTCATGGACGACGTTGCCGACGAGTTCATCGACAAGTTCGCGCGTGAGGCGCGCGCGCTCATTGCCGGCGATCCGCGGGATCGGGATACCGGTCACCGGCTGGGCACGCTGATCGGCAATCACGCCGCCCGGCGCATCAACACGCTGGTGGAGGACGCGCTGGTGAAGGGGGCCGTCCAGGTCGTAGGCAGCGGCGCGGAAGGCGTGTTCATGGACGCCACCGTCATCGACCACGTGACGCCGGCCATGAACATTTACCGGGAGGAATGTTTCGGACCGGTCGCCGTCGTCATCCGCGTGGGCTCGGTGGACGAAGCGATCACGGTGGCCAACGACTGCGAGTTCGGCCTGTCGGCATCGGTGTTCAGCCGCGACGTCGTCGGCGCGCTCAGCGTGGCCCGGCGCATCGAGTCCGGCATCTGTCACATCAACGGCGCTACCGTGGCGGACGAGCCCCATGCGCCGTTCGGCGGTGTCAAGGCCAGCGGCTACGGGCGCTTCGGCGGTACCGCGGCCATCGATGAGTTTACCGAGCTGCGCTGGATCACCATCGCCGGCCCGGAAACGCAATTGAGCCGCTAGCGATTCGCGCGGCTCTGGAGCGCGGAGGCACGCGGGCATTTCACGGCCCCTGCCTGCCGCGGCGACGGCCGCGAGTCGGCGAGGTATTCGGGCTACGGCGGGTCAACAAGGCTCGCGGCGTTTGACCGCAATCGGGTATGCCCGGTGCATCCCGAGCAAAACGAGTGGAGGAGATCATGACCGAGAAAACAGAAAACAACCGCATCCTGGAAGTTCCGCTCAGCCGGCGCAAAGTGCTCGTGGGCGCCGCGGCCGGCGGTGTGGCGATGGCGCTCTCCAGCCGGGGCGTGTTCGCCGCCGGCGGGGACCCCGTGCTGAAGGTCGGCTACGTCAGCCCGCGGTCCGGCTCGCTCGCCGCCTTCGGCCAGGGCGACGGCTACATACTGGAGCTCGCGCGCAAGGCCCTGGCCAACGGCTTCAAGGCGGCGGGGCGGACCTACCAGGTCAAGATCCTGGACCGCGACACGCAGTCGGACCCGTCCCGGGCGAGCCAGCTGGCGAAGGATCTGATCAACAACGAAAAGGTGGACCTGATGCTGTCCACGTCCACCCCGGAGGTGGTCAACCCGGTGGCCGACGCCTGCGAGGCGGCGGGTGTGCCGAGCCTGTCGACCATCGTGCCCTGGGAGTCGTTCTACTTCGGCCGCGGCGGCAAGCCGGGCAAGCCCTCGCCGTTCAAGTGGAGCTTCGTGTTCAGCTTCGGCACGGGGCAGTTCGCCCAGACCTACCTCTCCATGTGGGACAAGCTGGAGACCAACAAGAAGGTGGGCGTGCTCTATCCCAACGATGCCGACGGCAACGCCGTGCGCGAACACCTCGGGCCGCTGCTGGAGAAGGGCGGCTACAAAATCATCGATCCGGGTCCCTACGAGGACGGCACCACCGACTACTCCGCCCAGATCGCCCTGTTCAAGCGCGAGAAGTGCGAGATCTTCAACACCTTCCCCATCCCGCCGGATTTTGCCGCGTTCTGGCGTCAGGCGGCCCAGCAGGGTTACACCCGGATGGTCAAGATCGCCCAGATCGCCAAGACGGGCCTGTTCCCGTCGCAGATCGAGTCCCTGGGCGCGCTGGGCTACAACCTGGCCACCGCGGTGTACTGGCACAAGGTGTTCCCCTACAACTCGCCGCTGACCGGCGTGTCGGGCCAGCAGCTGGCCGATGGCTATCAGTCGGAGACGGGCAAGCAGTGGCAGCAGCAGCTGGGCGCGTCGATGTCGCTGCTGGACGCCGGCTTCGAGGCGCTCAAGGCAAGCGCGGATCCCACCGACAAGAACGCGGTCGTCAAGGCTCTTGACACGCTGAGCACCACCACCATGGTCGGCAAGGTGGACTTCAACAACGGCCCGTTCCCGAACGTGTCGGTCACCCCCATCCTGGGGGCGCAGTGGGTGAAGGCGCCGGCGGACTCCGACTATATGTACGACATCGTGACCGTCGATCACGCGCCCGATCCCAACGTGCCGATCCAGGCCAAGCTGGTCCCCTACAACGCCTGAGCAGAGGAGCACCCCGTGGCGGAGGGAAACGACGGCATGGTCCTCGTCGCCCAGGACCTGCAGCTGAGCTTCGGGGCGGTGGCGGCGCTTCGGGACGTGGGTTTTTCGATGAGGACCGACGAAGCCGTGGGCATCGTCGGTCCCAACGGCGCCGGCAAGACGACGTTCCTCAGCGTCCTGGTCGGCGCGCTGCGTCCCGGCGCCGGCACGGTGCGCTTCCAGGGGGTTGACGTGACGCGCCTGCCGGCGGCGGACCGCTGCCGGCAGGGGCTGGTCCGCACCCACCAGGTACCGCGACCGTTCAACGGCATGACGGTGTTCGAAAACGTGTTCGTGGCCGCTTCCCACGGACAGCGCTTCGACCGTGAGACTGCCTATGCCTGGTCCCTGGACGCGCTGACGGTAACCGGCATGCTGAGCCTCGGCAATCGCCGGGCGGCGGCCCTGGGGCTGATGGACCGCAAGCGCCTGGAGCTCGCCCGTGCCCTGGCCACCCGGCCGAAGGTACTGCTCCTGGACGAGATCGGCGGCGGACTGATGGACGCCGAAGCCGGCGATCTGGTGGGCATCATCCGGGAGCTCAGAGGCCGGGGCATCGCCATCGTGTGGATCGAGCATATCGTGCACCTGCTGCTGAAGGTCACGGAGCGCCTGATCTGCATGGACGCCGGAACGGTGATCGCGGACGGCAGCCCGGACGCGGTCATGGCGGACAGCGCGGTGATCGAGGCCTATCTGGGAGGCAGCGCCCGATGAGCTTTCTTGAGGTCTCCGGGCTGGACGCGCGCTACGGATTGCTGCGAGCAGTGCGCGGCGTCGGGCTGACGGTGGAGAAAGGAGAGGTGGTCGCGCTGGTCGGGGCCAACGGGGCCGGCAAGACGACCCTGCTGCGGGCGGTGGCCGGTGCCCATCGTCCGGCGGGCGGCAGTGTGCGCTTCGACGGCACGGACGTGACCGCGCTGCCGGATCACGAGCGCGTGCGCCTGGGGATCGCGCTGGTGCCGGAGGGGCGACGCCTGTTCAGCGACCTCACCGTGCGCGAGAATCTTCTGCTGGCCCGGGCGGCGCAGCGCGACGGGCGATGGGATCTCGACGCCGTGCTGGAGGTGTTCCCGAACCTGACCGCGCGGCTGGGCAACAAGGCCGGCACCCTGTCCGGCGGCGAGCAGCAGGCCACCGCCATCGGGCGCGCTCTGATGACGAACCCGGAGCTGCTCCTGCTGGACGAGGTTTCCCTCGGGCTGTCGCCCGCCGCGGTGGAGCGTGTCTATGGGTCGCTGAAAACGCTGATCGACTCCGGGACCACCGTCCTGCTGGTGGAGCAGGATCTGGAGCGCGCCCTGGCGACCGCCGACCGGGTGCTGTGCATGCTCGAAGGCCAGGTGGTGGCTCAGGGGGCCGTGGGTGAGATGTCCCGGGACCGAATCGTCGCGGCCTACTTCGGCCTGCAGCGCGGCGAGGCCCAGGAGGCGCGCTCATGAGTGAATGGCTCAACTCCATCGTCCAGGGCGTGATGCTGGGCGGCTACTACGCCCTGATCGCCTGCGGCCTGACCTTCATGTTTCAGGTCATGCGGATCATCAACCTGGCTCACGGCACCCTGGCCGTGATGGCCGCCTACGTTATCTGGGTGCTGGCCGCACGGGAGGGCATCAATCCGTTCCTGACCCTGATCGGCGTACTGCCCGCCATGGCGCTGGTCGGCTGGCTGCTGCAGCGCGCCGTGCTGGAACGCAGCGCGCGGGCCGGGATGCTGGTGCCGCTGCTGGCGACGTTCGGCCTCGCCGTGGTCGTCGACAACGTGCTGTTCGAGCAGTTCGGCGCCGACACCCGGTCCCTGGCGCCCTACATCGGCTCGCTGTCCTACAGCAGCTGGGCCATCGGCGGTATCTACCTCGGCAAGCTCTCGGTGCTGATGTTCGCCGTCGCCGTGGCGCTGCTCAGCGGCCTCAACCTGTTCCTGTCGCGGACCCCCCTGGGGCGGGCTATCCGGGCGACCGCCGAGGATCCCGACACGGTGGGCCTGATCGGCATCAATGCGCGCAAGGTCAACGCGGTGGCGACGGCCATCGCGATGGTTACGGTGGGCATCGCCGGCATGTTCCTGGGCATGCGGGCGACGTTCATGCCCTATTCCGGGGCCGCTCAGCTCCTGTTTGCCTTCGAGGCCTCGGTGATCGGCGGCTCGCGTTCGCTGTGGGGGACGCTGCTCGGCGGCGTCGTGCTCGGCATCGCCCAGACCGTTGGCGCACAGATCAACCCCCAGGGGTTCCTGATCGCCGGCCATGTGGTGTTTCTCATCGTGCTCGTGGCGCGGGTTTCGCTGACGCTGCCTTCCGTCGCCCGAGCCCCGGCTGAATGATGACGAGGGAGCGACGCGTGACTGCCCCCGACTCCGTGAGAATCGAACGCTGGACGCCCACCTCCGTGATAGCGGCCGGCTGCACCGTGGTGCTGCTCCTGTTCTTGGCCTGCGGCCCGCTGCTGTTCGGTCCCAGCGCCATCGACAACCTGACGCGGCTTTATGTCTACGTGATCCTCGCCGTGATGTGGAATGCGCTGGCGGGCTATGGCGGGCTGGTGTCTGTGGGGCAGCAGGCCTTTTTCGGCCTGGGGGCCTATGCCGCCGTACGCCTGGCGAGCTACGGCCTGCCGCCGTACCCGTCGCTGTTCATCGGGGCGCTGCTGGTGGGTGTCGTTTCCCTGCCCGTGTCCACTTTCATGCTGCGGCTGCGGGCGGGAGAGTTCGCCATCGGCATGTGGGTGGTGGCGGAGATCGCTCACCTACTGGTGAATCTGGACGGCCTGATCAACGGCGAGACGGGCACCTCGTTCATCGAGCTCAACGCCTACGCGGCACCGATGCGGCACGCGCTCACCTACTGGTCCGCGCTGGCGGCGGTGGTGATCCTGCTGGGCATCGTATTCGCCCTGCTGAGAAGCCGGGTCGGCGCGGCGATTCAGGCCATCCGGGACAACGAGGAAGCCGCCGCATCGGTCGGCGTGAAGGTGCTGCGCACCAAGCGTATCATTTTCGTGCTGGCCGCGGTGGGGGCCGGAATGGCCGGCGCGCTCTGGGTCGCCACGGCCATTACCTTCCAGCCCAAGGCCTATTTCTCGGTGCAGTGGACCGCCTACATGATCTTCATGGTGCTCGTGGGCGGTATCGGCACCTTCGAGGGCGCCATTATCGGCGCCGTGATCTTCTTCCTCATGGAATCCTGGCTGGGCGCCACCGGCGTCTGGTACCTCATCGGCCTCGGGGCGACCGCCCTGGTGTTCTCGCTGTTCTTCCCGGCGGGTATCTGGGGTGCCCTGGAACGCCGCTTCGGCCTGTCCCTGCTACCCGTGGGGTATCGCATCAGCTCCGCGGGGTCGACGGACGGCAAGCACCGGTCAGGCGCGCGGGGCCGGCTGAGCGAGCCCGAGCCCGAATAAGCCGGCGGCCGCGCTCAGGCCAGCCGGGTAAGCCAGCCCCGGGTATCCTCGCTGCGGCCGTACTGCAGATCGAGCAGCTGCCTGCGCAGCATCATGCTGATCTCCCAGTCGTTCCCCGATGCGCAGCTGATGCGGTGTTCGGCGCTGACCAGCTCACCGATCGGCGTGATGGTCGCGGCGGTACCGCAGGCGAAGATCTCGCTGATCTCCCCCGAGCTCACGCCGTCGCGCCATTCGTCAATGCTGATCGGGCGCTCCTCGGTCTTCAGGCCGTCTTCCCGGGCGAGCTCCAGGATCGAGTCGCGCGTGACGCCCTCGAGGATGGTTCCGGTCAGTGCGGGGGTGACGATGCGGCCGTCCTTGTAAACGAAGAACAGGTTCATGCCGCCGAGCTCCTCCACCCACTTGTTCTCCAGCGCGTCGAGGAAGGCCACCTGGTCGCAGCCGTTGTCGGCCGCTTCGCGCTGGGCGGCCAGGGAGGCGGCATAGTTGCCGCCGCACTTCGCGGCCCCGGTGCCGCCGCGGGCCGCGCGGCTGTAGGTGGAGGACAGCCAGATGGAAACCGGTTTGACGCCGCCCTTGAAGTAGGCGGCCGCGGGCGAGGCGATCACGTAGTAGTCGACCTCGTTGGACGGGCGCACTCCGAGGAACTTCTCACTGGCGATCATGAACGGCCGCAGGTAGAGGCTTGACTCCTCCGCCGAGGTGGCCGGTGTCGGCACCCAGTCCACGTCCTGCCCGACCAGGGCCTTCAGCGATTCCACGAAAAGCGCCTCGTCGAGCTCGGGCAGGGCCAGGCGGCGCGCAGAAGCGCGGAAGCGGGCGGCGTTGCGTTCAGGGCGGAAGGCCCAGACGGAGCCATCGGCGTGACGGTAGGCCTTGATGCCCTCGAAGATCTCCTGGGCGTAATGCAGCACAGAGGTGGCCGGGTCCAGGGTGAGCGGGCCGTAGGGGCGGACGACCGCGCCGTGCCAACCGACCTCGCCGGTCCATCGGACATGAGCCATGTGGTCGGTGAAGAAACGGCCGAAGCCGGGATTGGCCAGGATTTCCTCACGGAGGTTCTGGTCCGTCGGATTGGCGTTGGGCGTGAGGTCGAAGCTTAAACTGGACAACGGAACAACCCTCGAATTCTTCGTTTCTGACCGCCGGGTTTGGACCAACGAGCAGGTGCCCGGCCCGGAACGCGGTTTCCTGTTGATTGCCGGCATCTCGAGCCGGGGGCCGGTGTTGGCAGCCTCTTCACCGGGGCCGCCGGCTCCCTCTGCTTTGCGTACCGGTCTTGTCGCACGCCGACGGGTCTTGCCTTCGGTGCCCGTCATCGCAGGTGATCGGCCCGTCGTGGACGCTGGAAGGTCCGCCGGCTCTCGCTCGTAGCATATCAGGCTGTCCGGCGCTTTGCCCGCGGATGTCGCGGATCTGCCGCCGCATTTCGACCATCGCCGTGAGGTTGCCCGCCGGTTCGGTAACCGCGTCCGGAGCAACTCAGTGTGCACCTTCCTGGGGCGCGGGCACAACGGCGCGGCGCTGGCGGCTCCCGGCGTGCGCGGTGCGGCGGGTGGTGCTGGAGGGCCGACCCGCGGTGCGCTCATGAAGGGATGCCGCGTGCTGCAAGATTCCGTCCGCCTGCCGCCCCCGTGGCTGCCGGTCGGCACTTCATAACATGGCGTAACTGTTTGCCGCATCTATAATTTCTTCATGCGTCAGCGTATCAGAATCTGTACCGGCCGCGACGGCGCCCGAATCGCCTATTCCACCGTGGGCAGCGGTCCGCCGCTGGTCTGGACGGGCAGCTGGCTCACCCATCTCGAGCTGGACTGGAACGGACCCGTATGGTGTCACTGGATTTCGGCCCTCGCCGAGCAGCACACCGTCGTGCGCTACGATACCCGAGGTTGCGGTCTGTCCGACCGCAACGTGGGCAACCCCACGATTCAGACCTGGGTCAGCGATTTGGATGCGGTCGTCGACGATCTGGGCCTGGAGCGATTCCCGCTCCTCGGGGTCTGTCAGGGCGGACCGATCGGTGTCGCCTACGCGGCTCAGCGCCCGGAGCGGGTGACCCGTCTCATGCTCTACGGCGGCTATGCCCGGGGGGCGCTGGCGACGGGCCGTGACACGGACGCCGCAACCCAGGCCCGCGCCCTCACGGAGATGATCAAGCTCGGCTGGGGACTGGACCACGGTGCCTTCCGAGAGCTGTTCGCGCGAATCTTCATGCCCGAGGGCGCGACGGAGCACGTCCAGTGGCTCAGCGAGCTGCAGCGCCAGGCGGTCAGTCCGCGCAACGCAGCACGGCTGTGGATGGCATTCCAGTCCCTGGACGTGAGCGACCTCGCCGCACGGATCGCCGTCCCCGTGCTGGTGGCCCACGTGCGCGGGGATGCCATGATACCGGTGGAAGAGGGGGAGCGGCTTGCCTCGCTCATCCCCGGCGCGGAGTTCCTGGCGCTGGAAGGACGAAACCATATCCTCATGAAGGAGGACCGCGCCTGGCCCCGGTTCGTCAGCGAGATGAAAGCCTTCTTCGACCAGGACGGGGCCGCCGCCGACGAAGCCTTCCCCGACCTGACCCGCCGGGAACGGGAAGTGCTCCACCTGGTCGCCCAGGGGCACACCAATGACGAAATCGCCGCCACCCTCGGGCTGAGCCCGAAGACCGTGCGCAATCACGTCTCCAACGTCTTCGACAAGCTCGGCGTTGGAGGCCGGGCCCAGGCCATCGTCGAGGCCCGCAACGCCGGCTTCGGCTAATCGGGACACCGGTCCCGGTTTTCCCCGACAACGCCCTCATTTTTCTGCCCGAAACGGGACATTCGCCTCAAGACCCGACACGGTCTTCCCGCCTAGCCTGGAATCGTCGTTCGCCGGCTCGTTGAGCGTCGAGGCGCCACGCGCGCCACGGCATCTCGGGGCCGCGCGGCAACGGCGAAAAGACAGTGCCGTAAGGGAGGGAGGCGAAATGTCCACGATTCAGACAGACGCCGTTGGGACGGCCGGAAGCGGACCCGTTTCAAGGCTGGGGATCTTTGCTTACAGCCTCGCGGCCTATGCCGTGGGGATGACCGCGATTGTCTGGCTCATTGCCTGTGCGGCGGGCCTGTGTCCGTTCGGCACGGGTCCGGTCGACACTACCGGCACGGCGTCGGCGCTGGCCGTGGATGCCGTGCTGATCGCCGCTTTCGGCGTCCAGCACTCGCTGATGGCCCGGCAACGCTTCAAGGACTGGTGGACGCGGATCGTCCCGCCGGCGGCCGAACGCAGCACCTTCGTGCTCACGGCCGGTGTCATGCTCGGCCTGCTGCTCTGGCTCTGGCAACCGCTCGACGAGGTGGTCTGGTCGGTGTCCGACCCCGTGGCCGTGTACGCCCTGTGGGCGGCGTTCGCGTTCGGCTGGCTCTACCTTGTGGCGGCGACGTTCGTGACCAATCACTTCGATCTGTTCGGCCTGCGCCAGGCGTGGCTGCACCTGCGGCGCAGGCCTTATAGCCCGGTGCCGTTCGTCCGCGGCTGGATGTACCGCTACAGCCGCCACCCAATGATGGCGGGCATTCTGGTCGGCCTCTGGGCGACGCCGGAGATGCGGGCGGACCACCTGGCCCTCACCGTGGCCATGACCGCCTACATCGCGGTCGGCGTGGCGTTCGAAGAGCGCGAGCTGGCCGGCCACTTCGGGGAAACGTACCGGCGCTACCGCCGCGAGGTCGGCGCGCTGCTGCCGCGGCTGCGGGCCTGAGCCGGCGCCCACCGGGGAGGAAGACACGATGGCAGAGACAACCGCAATCAGGAACGAATACGTCGAGTTCTGGAACGACGTGCTGGCGGCGAAGTTCGAGCGCTTCCGCAACATCCTCATGGGCGGGCTCAGCTACCACAGCGAGGTGGGGCTGCCGATGCTGGACGTGGCACCCGGGGCCAGGGTGCTCGATGTCGGATGCGGCTGGGGCGACACCGCGATTCAGCTGGCGCGCCGGGTCGGTTCCGACGGCGAGGTCTGGGCGCTGGACTGCTGCGGTGCGTTCCTCGAAAAGGGCCGGCGCGACGCCGCCGAAGCCGGGCTGGAGAACATCCGCTTCGTCGAGGCCGATGTCGAGACCTATCCGTTCGGGACCCGTTTCGACCTCTGTTTTTCCCGCTTCGGCATGATGTTGTTCGCCAGCCCGGTGGCCGCGATGCGCAACATCCACGCCGCCCTGGTCCCGGGCGGGCGACTGTGCTTCATCGTCTGGCGCCGCATCGAGGACAACCCCTGGCTGGGGCTGCCCAAGCAGGTGGTGCTGGACTTTCTGCCTCCGCCCGGTGAACAAGCCCAGACCTGCGGGCCGGGCCCGTTCTCCATGGCCAACCCGGAGGTCGTCGGGGCGCAGCTCGATGCCGCGGGATTCAAGCGCGTCGCCTACGACCGGATCGACGGACCGGTCATGGTGGGCCGGTCGGTGGAGCAGGCTGTGGCGTTCCAGCTCGCGATCGGACCCGCGGGCGAGGTGTTCCGGGAAGCGGGCAGCCAGGCGGGGCAACGGCGCGACGAGATCGAGCGTGCCCTGGCCCGGGAGCTGGAGAAGTACCGCCAGCCGGACGGCTCGGTGGTGATGGACTCCAGCTCGTGGCTGATCTCGGCGGAAAAGCCAACGGCCTGACACGGGCTGGCGTCGGCTGCCGTCCCGCACCGGCCGGACGGCGCATGCCGAGCGAATGGGGCACAAGGGCACGGCGCACCTGCTGGAGGGTGCCGTGCCCGTGCGTGCCCGAGGGATTGGCTCGGCGGCCGGCGGGGTGAAGCGCGTTACCACCAACGACCGGGTTGGCAAACGGGGCGGCGTCACCCGCCGCCGTGGAGCACGTCGTGCAGGGTGCGGAATCGCTCCCTCGTGTGCTCTCGCACTCCTACCGGGCCGGTCTTCGGGAGCGCGTCATCGATTGCCCGCCAGTCCGCTTCGTCCAGGCACTCGAGCACCCATGGAAAGATGCGCCGTTCTTCCGCCTCGATGTGGTCCCGCTGCGCCGCGAGATAGTCTTTGCCATGTTCCAGGAGGACGCTGCGGGCCACCGGCAGGTCTTCCGCGGCGTCCTCCACCACTTCGCGGAAGGCGAGCCCCAGGGCAGCCAGTGTCGCGTGCGCCCGCTCCAGGTCGCGCACCGCTGCGCGGTGTTTGCGGTGACGCTGCGACAACCGGCGATACATGAGGTTCTCCCGGGCGTGATGGAACAGGTCCGGGTACTCCGTCATGAAGTAGACTGCGTCCTGCAGGAGCTCCAGGTCGACCGGCTGTTCGCCCTCGATCAGGCCCAGCTGCCGGTCGATGACGTCGAGCACATGGGCCATGTAGGCGTGGTCGGCACGGAGAGCCTCGATGAGATCGGTCATGGCGTTTCTCGAATCTTGCCGCCCGGCTGCGCGGATATCAGTCAAGTTACCGCGAGTGAGCCGGTGCCACCTTGCCCGAGGTCAAGCCGTTGGGTCGCGGAAAGGGGACGTTCGATCGGTTCCAGCGTGACGCGCATCAAGTATTGAGGTGCAACCGTATTGACCGAACGACCGGCCGGCGCTAGGTTCAACAGTGAGGAGCTTGACAAAAGAAGCCCGACAGTGGCCGGAACCCGATGAAGCCAACCGACACTTACCATCCGGACTACTTCCACAAGGTAGTGGACTGCCAGTGGGCCTGCCCGGCCCACACCGACGTTCCCGGCTACATAAGACTGATCGCCCAGGAGCGCTACACCGACGCCTACATGCTCAACCGGGAATCGAACGTGTTCCCGGGCATCCTGGGACGAGTCTGCGACCGGCCCTGCGAGCCGGCCTGCCGCCGCGGCCGGGTGGACGACCAGAACCCGGTCGCCATCTGCCGCCTCAAGCGTGTCACCTACGACTACAAGGACGACATCGTCGAGCGGCTGCCGGCCGTCCCGGAGCGGAAGAACGGCAAGCGCGTCGCGTGCGTGGGCGCTGGATGCGCGTCGCTGACCGTGGCCAACGACCTGATGCCGCTGGGCTACGAGGTCACCATCTTCGAGAAGCTCGACGTCACGGGTGGGCTGATCCGCTCCAACATCCCGCGCTTTCGTCTGCCCCCGCGGGTGATGGACGAGGAGTTCGACAACATCCTGAACATGGGCGTGGACCTGCGCCTCAACTCGCCCGTTACCTCCATGAAGGCATTGCTCGATGAGGGGTTCGACGCCGTGTTCGTCGGCTCCGGCGCTCCCCGCGGCAAGGACCTTCGCTGTGAAGGCCGGGACGCGGCGGGCGATACCGGGCACCTGCACATCGGCATCGACTGGCTCGGTTCGGTGGCCTTCGGCCATGTGCACAGCGTTGGCGAGCGCGTGCTCATCATCGGCGCCGGCAACACCGCCATGGACTGCTGCCGAAGCTCTCTGCGTCTGGGGGCGAAGGACGTGAAGGTCCTGGCCCGCAAGCCGCGGGATCAGCTCAAGGCATCGCCGTGGGAGCTGGAGGACGCCCTGGAGGAGGAAGTGGAGCTGATCACGCATCACTCTCCCAAGGCGTTCGTCGTGGAGAACGGTGTGCTCCGGGGAATGACGTTCGAGGTCCTGGAGTACGTCGAGCAGGACGGCCGGCAGAAGAGCCGCGCGCTCGGCGAGACCTTCATCGAGGCGGATGACGTGATACTCGCCATCGGTCAGGAGAACGCCTTCCCCTGGATAGAGCGCGAGATCGGCATCGACTTCGATGAGTGGGACGTGCCCGTGGTGGACCCGGTCACCTACCAGTCGACCCGCTCCGGCGTCTTCTTCGGCGGCGACGCGGCATTCGGCCCCAGGAACATCATCTGGGCCGTCCGCCACGCCCACGAGGCGGCCATCTCCATCCACAAGCACGTTCACGGCGAAGACGTGGCCGACCGGCTGCCCGGCGCCGTCGACGTGCACACCAGCAAGATGGGGCTCCACGAGTGGGGCTACTCGAACCAGTACGATCCCCACCAGCGGCAGGCCGTGCCCCACGTGGACGTCAAGCAGCGCTTCAAGGGCATCGACATCGAAGTGGAGCTGGGTTTCCGCGAGGATGACTGGCGGGTGGAGGCGGAGCGCTGCCTGAACTGCGACATCCAGACCATCTTCTTCGCCGAAAAGTGCATCGAGTGCGATGCCTGCATGGACATCTGCCCGACGCAGTGCCTGACCATCCTCGCCATCGACGAGGAAGAGAGCGAGGCGTCCGTACGCCGCCGCCTCAGGGTGCCGGCCCAGAACCCGGATCAGTCGGTATTCGTATCCGCGCGGCTGCCCCAGACCCGGCGGCACATGGTCAAGGACGAGGACCAGTGCATTCATTGCGGTCTGTGCGCGGAGCGCTGTCCGACAGCGGCGTGGGACATGAAGCACGCGCAGATATTCGTCCCCAAGGTCGAGGACGAGGAGGCGGCCGAGGAACGGCAGCAGCGCGCATGAGTATCGCCGTCGACCGGCCGCAGGGCCGGCAGCGACGGCCGCCGAAACGGATTCGGCACGATGGGATGGCTCCCCGGCGTCCAGCAAGGACGCCCCCGCCGGAGGCCGCCCGCACCGGTTGCTGAGCCGGTCGCGGGAGAGACTGGGGACGACAATGGCGGGTCGCGTCAATGATTTCACGCTCAAGATAGCCACCGTCAACGGCACGGGGTCGGCAAGCGCCAATTCGCTGCTGACCAAGGCGGTATTCCGCATGGGCGTGCCGGTGATGGGCAAGAACTACTTCCCTTCCAACATCCAGGGGTTGCCGACCTGGTACGAGATCCGGGTTACCGAGCCGGGCTACCTGACCCGCTCCGGGCACGTGGATCTGATGGTCGCCATGAACCCGGAGACGTTCCGCAAGGACCACGCCGAGGTTGCCCCCGGCGGTTACCTGCTCTACGACTCCACGTGGCCTCGCGTGCGCGACTTCGACCGCGACGACATCCGCGTCCTGGGCGTGCCGCTGGCGGACATGGTGAACCACGAGTTCGCCGACGCGCGCACCCGGATCCTGATGAAGAACATCGCCTATGTGGGGGCGATTGCAGCCCTGCTGGACCTCGACTTGAAGGTCATCGAGGGGCTGCTGGAGGAAACTTTCGGCGAGACCAAGGCGAAGCTGGTCGCGGCCAACATGCGGGCGGTAGAGCTGGGCTTCTCCTATGTTCAGGAGCACTTCCACTGCCCGCTGCCGCTGCGCATCGAGAAGCGCGATCTCACGGACGGCCATATCATCATCGACGGCAACACCACGGCCGCCCTCGGCGCCATGTTGGCCGGAGCCACCGTGGGGGCGTGGTATCCGCTCACCCCGTCGACCAGCCTGATGAACGCCTTCAGCGCCTTCTGCAGCCGCTACCGGACCAACGACGCGGGCGAGCGCGAATACGCGATCATCCAGGCCGAGGACGAGCTGGCCGCCATCGGCATGGTGCTGGGCGCCGGCTGGATGGGGGCCCGCGCGTTCACGCCGACTTCCGGCCCCGGTATCAGCCTGATGAACGAGTTCATCGGCTTCGGCTACTATACGGAGATGCCGGCCGTGCTCTTCGACATCCAGCGGGTCGGCCCGTCCACCGGCATGCCGACCCGAACCCAGCAGGGCGACCTGATGGAATGCGCCTATGCGGGCCACGGCGACACGCGCCACATCTGTCTGTATCCGGCCGACCCGGCGGAGGCTTTCGAGCTCGCGGCAAGGGCCTTCGACCTGGCCGAGCATTTCCAGACGCCGGTGTTCGTGGTCTCCGACCTGGACATCGGCATGAACGAATGGATGGTGCCGGAGCTTGCCTGGGACACCGCCTATCGCCCGGATCGCGGCAAGGTGCTCGAAGCCGAGCAACTGGACCGGTTGAGCGGGCCGTTCCAGCGCTACATGGACCCGGACAACGACGGCATCCCGTTCCGCACGCTGCCCGGGGTGCACCCCGCCGGCGCCTTCTTCACGCGCGGCTCCGGGCACTCCAAGCACGGGACGTACACGGAAGATGCGGCGGAGTACCAGGAAGTAATGGACCGCCTGGCGCGCAAGTTCCTGACCGCGCGCCACCACGTGCCGGAGGCGGCCATCGAATATGTCCGAAGCGGCGCCGACGGCAAGCGACCGCGGCCCACCGAGTGCGCTCTGCTCACTCTGGGCTCCTGCGACCTGGCGGTACGCGAGGCGCGGCGGGTCCTCAAGGCGCGGGGGCTGGAGTTCGACTACTGCCGCATCCGGTCATTCCCGTTCACCGAGGCCGTGGAGCGGTTCCTGGAGGAGCACGAAACGGTGTTCGTGGTGGAGCAGAACCGCGACGCCCAGTGCCGCGGCATGCTGCTCATGGAGACCGAGGTGCCCCGGGAAAAGCTGATTTCCATTCTGCACTACAACGGGCTGCCGATCGCCTCCACTCACGTGGAGGAGGCGGTGCTGGAGCATATGAGGAAGGAGGAGGCGATATGAGCTACATGCGCAAGCCCGGGGCGCATCATTCCGGTCTGCCGGTGAACGGGCTGGGAATGACCGAGCGCGATTACGAGGGCGGCATGTCAACGCTCTGTGCCGGCTGCGGCCACGACTCCATCACCGCCGCGCTGATCCGCGCCTTCTGGGCCCTGGACATCGAGCCGCACAAGGTCGCCAAGATGAGCGGCATCGGCTGCTCATCCAAGACGCCCGCGTATTTCCTTCGCGAAGCCCACGGCATCAATGCGGTGCACGGGCGCATGCCCTCCATCGCCACCGGCGCCAATGCCGCCAACCAGGAGCTCCATTACATCGGCGTCTCCGGTGACGGCGATTCTCTCTCCATCGGCTTCGGCCAGTTCGCCCACGCCATTCGGCGCAACGTGAACATGCTCTACGTCATCGAGAACAACGGTGTCTACGGGCTGACCAAGGGCCAGTTTTCGGCCAGCGCCGACGTCGGCAGCCGCAGCAAGGCTGGAGAGATCAACGAGCAGCCGCCCATCGATCCGGTGCTGGCGGCGATTTCCCTGGGCTGCACGTTCGTCGCGCGCGGCTTCTCTGGCGACAAGGATCAGCTGGTGCCGCTCATCAAGGCCGGCCTGCAGCACCGCGGTTTTGCCCTGATCGACGTCATCAGCCCGTGCGTGGCATTCAACGACCACGAGGGCAGCACCAAGAGCTATGCCCACACCCGAGAGTTCTACCATCCCGCCATCCATGCGGACTTCATCGAGCCGAAGGCGGAAATCCGCGCGGCCTACGGGGACGGCAAGGCCATGCCGATACAGATGCACGACGGTTCCACCATTGTGCTGCGCAAGGTGGACGTGGACCACGACCCCACCGACCGGGCCGCTGCCATCGGCTACCTGGAGCGCCACCGGGCTGCCGAGGAGATCGTCACCGGGCTGCTCTATATCGAAGAGGAAGGCCGCGATTTCCACGCCTTCAACCGCACCGTGTCCGGCTCTCTGGTGAACGGCCGTAGCCACGACGATCAGGCCGCCATTCTGGAAGAGGTCCAGGCCCACTACCGCTGAGCGGTGCCGTCGCGCCGCCCAGACTCCTAGGGAGACGCGGAAGTAGGCCCGCGAGGCTCTGCGTGCCAGAATCGTGCCCTGGTTAGGCGGCGTTCGCAGTGAATGGCTGTAGCCCTTTACAAGAACCCCAACGACGCCAGGGAGCGATTCTGGCACGCCCTTCGGGGCTTACGGGCGCGCCCGTAAGCCAGAGCCACGCGCGAATACTTCAGTGCTTCCCTAGCCTGCGGAGGAGCCCATGCTTTTCGACGTGCTGTACACGAATGGGGTGTTCCATACCCAGGACCCGGACCGGCCCCTGGCGAATGCGCTCGGCGTGCACGCTGGGCGGGTAGTCAGCCTGGACGACGAGCTGCCCCGCTCCTACTTCCGCGAGGTGCACGACCTGGGCGGCGCCGCCGTGGTGCCCGGCTTCAACGACGCTCACTGTCATCTGAGCTTCGTGGGGCAGGCCCTGCGCTACGTGGACTTGCGGCCCGCCGCGTGCCCCACCATGGACGACCTGCTGGAAGCGGTCCGCAGTGCCTGCGAGCGCGCCCCCGAGGGGGCCTGGGTGCAAGGCGCGGGCTACGATCAGAATTACCTGGAAAACCGGCACCCCACCGCAGAAGCGCTGGATACCGTCAGCGGCGGCCATCCGGTCTGGCTCATACACAACTCACGCCACATGGGCGTAGCGAACAGCGCGGCCTTCGAGCGCGCGGGCTATCCGGGCCGCCGCGGGCTGCAGGCCCCGGAAGGCGGCGCGGTACCGACGGATGCCGACGGCCGCGCCGAGGGGCTGCTTCAGGAGACGGCCCGCGCGCTGGTCACCGACAGCATCCCCAAGCCGGACGTCGACGATATCGCCGCGATGATCGAGGCCGGCGGCAGTCACGCCCTGCAGCTGGGCGTCACCAGTGTGACCGAGCCGGGCCTGGGCGCACCGGGTCACATCGGCCACACGCCGTTCGACATCGCCGCCTACCAGGCCGCCCGAGCCCAGGGCGGGCTCGGCGTGCGCGTTACGCTCATGCCGTATCTCACCACTCTGCACCCGCTGACCGGTGAGTCAGGCGACCCGCGTTACGGCCTGGATCTCGGCATCTACACCGGGTTCGGCGACGAATGGCTGCGGCTGGGGCCCGCGAAGATCCTCTCCGACGGCTCGCTGATCGGGCGCAGCGCTTACGTTTGCTGCGATTATGCCGTGGAGGCGGGCAACCGGGGGCTGCTGCAATTCTCCCGGGCGGAGCTGCGCGAGCGGATCATCGGCGCCCACTGTGCCGGCTGGCAGGTCGCGGTCCACGCCATCGGTGACGCCGCCCTGGATGTGGCCATGGACATCTTCGAGGAAGCGCAGCAGCGCTATCCCAGGAAGGATGTCCGGCACCGCATCGAGCACTTGAGCGTGGCCAGCGACCGGCAGATCGAGCGACTGGCGTCACTGGGCCTGATCGCCGTCCCCCAGGGACGCTTCGTCTTCGAGCTCGGGGACGGCGCGGCCCGGTCGCTGGGGCCGGAGCGCGCGCCGCTGGCCTACCGGGTGAAGTCGCTGCTGGATGCGGGGCTGGTCGTTCCGGCGAGCACCGATGCCCCGGTGGTCGACATGAACCCCATCCTGAACGTCCACGACCTGGTCAACCGCCGCACCGCCTCGGGTGCCGAGCTGGGCCCCGCCGAGCGGATCACGGTGGAGCAGGCGATCCACGCCTACACGGTCGGCAGCGCCTACGCGGCCCACGAAGAGCATTGGAAGGGGACGCTCGGCCACGGCAAGCTGGCGGACTTCGTCACACTCTCCGACGACCTCTACACGGTGCCGTCGGACGCGATCCGCGAGGTAACGGTGACGGCGACTTACGTCGGCGGCCGGCGGCTTCACGGCGGCTGATGGGGGAGCGGTCCCTGGCGCCGGATTCGCCGGCCATGGGCTCGCCGCGGGGACGCGCCTCCCACGGGGGCTTCGAAATGCCTTCGGGGATCGGGTGTTGGGGGGGGGGTGCAGGAGCGGCCCATGGCCGCGAATCCGCCAGGGCCAGTGCAGCGTGAGAGCGCCGACCCCGGCGCGATGCCTTACCTCCGGCTCCGCCAGAACCCCAGCGCCGCCTCGGCCAGGGCGGCCGGCGCTTCCTGGGGCACGCAGTGGCCGGCGTTGTCGAACCGAACGCGGTGTGCACCGGGCAAATGCGCCGCGGCGCGCTCGGCCAGCGTGAAATAGATGCCGTCGGAGAGCGCCGAGTGGCTGATCGCCACGGGGCAAGCGACTCGGTGGATGGCCGCGAACGGCTCGCCGCGGTCATCCGGATGTCGGGCGTTGTGGAAGGTCCGGTAGATGGGGCGCAACACCCGGCTCTCGATATCGGGTGAGCACTGCAGCTCCACGCCGCCGTCCGGGCGGTCCCGGAAGCCGTCGGCCACGTAGGCCTCCAGCGCCGCCGGATCCCAGGGGCGAAACAGCGGCTTGTCGCGATAGCGCCCCAGCACGTGCGCCCGGCTCGGGAAATGGCTCCGGCGGCGCCGCGTCTTCGTCAGCTCGGCCTCGATGGGTGCGTCGACCGTTGCCGCCGGCAGCTTTTCCAGGTAGGGGTCGTCGATGGTCGGCTCCATGACGAAGATCCTCCGGAACAGTCCGGGGTTCCGAGACTCCGCGACCAGCAGATCGGTGCCGCCCGCGCTGTGGCCGACGGCGTAAGCGCCGCTGAGGCCGAGCGCCTCGCAGAACCCGACGCAGTCCTCCGCGAAGTCCGCGAGCTCGTACGCCGCCGCCGGCTTTTCGCTGTGTCCATGACCCCGACGGTCGTAGGCGTAGACCCGGAAATACGGCTGCAGCCGGCGTGCGAGCGGCATGAAGGTGGCAGCGACGAAGCCGGTCCCGTGAGTCAGTATCAGCGGCGGTTTGCGGCGGTCCCGCGGGTTCCAGCAGTAGTAGGACAGACGCATGCCGCTGCGCAGTGCCGCAGTTTGACGTGGCTGCAAATCAATTCTCCCCTTCGGTGCCCTCGGCCATGCCCCGGATCTGGCGCCGTGGCCGTGACCAGGCTCGCACTTCCCGCGGGAATTTGCGACATTGCCGTCTCTGGGCGCCGTGCGCTCTCGGAGGCACTCCGGCGATTCGAACTGCGCGCGGGCGGCGAGGTCTCAATGATCGGAAGCCCGCGCGGCGGGCATCGACCGCATCGATGTTCTCGGCCCCTACCAGGAGCAAAAGAATGGTCCGCAAAACGTACCGACCGAGCCTGCTCGCCGCGCTGCTGCTGACGGCGTTGTTCGCAGTGAGCAATGTGCCAGCGCAGCCTCCGGGCGAGGCCGGCGGCATGCACCCGGGAATGATGGGGGGCATGATGGGTGGCGGCATGATGAACGGTGCGCCCACCACCCGGTCGGGGAACGGCTCCGCCGGCGCGGAGCTGTTCGAGTCACACTGCGCCAGTTGCCATCGCGGCGGCGAAAACGTGGTCGTGCCGCTGCTGCCCCTGAAGGGTTCGAAGAAGCTGGCGGATTTCGAGACCTTTCTCAGTTTCGTTCGCGATCCCCGGATGCCCGACGGATCCGTCGGGGCGATGCCGGCGTTCGGCCAATCCTCCCTGTCCGACGAGCAGGCCAGAATGCTCTATCGGTATCTGCTCGCCAATGAAGGCGACGCTGCCCAGCCGGCCCATTGAGGGCACGTCGATACGGCGGCAAAGTAGCCCGCATGATTCGGGCTGGCCCGCGGCCCGGGCCTGCCACCGTGGATTGATGGCCGCCGCGGTGGAGGACAAGCATCCGCAGGTGGTCTTACCATTGGTCGGAACGGGCCGACCCGCCGCGCCGGGTACCGGATCCGTGAACATGGGCGAGGGAGGTGAGCCATGACCGAAACGTCGGAAATGCGTGACGGAGGCTACGAGTTCATACCCGGCGTCTTCCAGTACTCGGGCGGTGTCGCGGCGCTGCCGGGCTTTGCCATCGAACGGGTGCGTTTCGCCGAGCCGGTGGCCATGGGCGAGGGGTTCGACCGGATCGCCGAGTACCTGCGCGAACGCGGCCGGCCCCTGAAGGCCTTCTGCGCCTGCGAATTGCGCTCACCCGCGCCCTTCACCGAGGCCGGCTTCCGGGCGTTCAATGAGTCCTACGCCGGCGTCCTCGCCCAATGGGGCATCTTCGACGGCAGGACCAATCCCGTTGCCAGGGCCAACGTCTGCCCGGAGTACGACAAGCCGCCCGAGCCCGGCTTCCATGCCTTCTCGTTTACCGTGCAGGCGGCGGATGCCGCCCCGTCGTTCGTCATCTCCGGAAGCGGCGAGGTGCCGGAGGGCAAGGCCGGCTACCGCGACCACATCGTGGCGCGCGGCGATGTCTCGGTGACCGGGATGCGGCGGAAGGTCCAGTGGGTGCTCCGCGAAATGGAGCGCCGCATGGCGTTCTTCGGTGCGGGCTGGGGGGATACGACTGCGGTGCAGGTGTATTCGGTGCACGACATCCATCCGTTCCTTGCCGAGGAGTTCGCTCCGCGAGGGGCACTGCGCAATGGGCTGACTTGGCACATGAACCGTCCGCCGGTCGAAGCGCTGGACTTCGAGATGGACTGCCGGCGCGTCCATCGGGAGGCCGTGCTTTAGCGCGAACTGCGGCTGCGCTCCCTTCGTGGCAGGGGAACTTGTCTGGCAGGCGACGCGCCGCTGGCGTTCTTCCGCCATCCAGGGCTGCGGTGGCTCGGCTGTCCGTCCTCCACCTTGCGGCCACGCTCCCGTGGGCTATCGTTAGATCAATACTGAAGAGTTGCCGTCGATCCCGCTCGGGTCGGGGTCGCGGCGTGCAGGTCGTGCCCGTCGGCGCGTGCCTGCGGGGGGCCGGTGCACTGCGTCTGCCGCGGAAGGAGCGGGCGGCGTTAGAGGTCTGGTTCGTCTGCACCGGCACTTTTCCGGGGGAACCGCGTAATGACTGTGTGGTGCGCCCCGGGCGGCAAGGCTTTCGCCGGGCGGACGCGGGAATGCGGTCAGCGGTCCAGTATCGGATTGGCAGGTACCGACTCGATTCCCATGCAGTGCCTCCGTTCGCGAGAGGGACAATCGAAACGGAGAACAACATGAATATCGGAACCTTCCGCGCGACGTCGCGCTTCGCGGCGGCATTCGCCTTCCTGGCCTGCATCTTCCTTCCAGCCTACGCATCGCCGCCCACGGTCAGCCGGGTCGTGGATCTCAACCAGAGCGGCGCCGGTTCCTCACCCGGCAAGTTCGTTACCGTCGGAAGCTAGCGCTTCTTCACCGCGGACGACGGACAGCACGGCTCCGAGCTCTGGGTGACCGACGGTACGAGCGCCGGAACGCGTATGGTCAAGGATATCTATCCGGGCGGCATCGGCTCGAATCCAGCGTACCTCACCGCCGTCAACTTCGGCGGGTCCCAGGGACTGGTGTTGACGGCGGAGGACGACACCCACGGGTCCGAGCTGTGGCGCTCCGACGGCACCGCGGCGGGCACCTACATGATCGCGGACGCGGTCAGCGGCATTGAGGGCTCGTCGCCGCAGTCGATGATCCCCTACGGCATGGGGGTCATTTACAGCGGTCAGGACAGCGCGTATGGCCGAGAGCTCTGGTACTCGGACGGCAGCACCGCCGGCCGGTTGGTGGACATCAACCCCGGCACGGGCGGCTCATACCCCGGCTCATTCGTGGCGTTCAACGGCAAGATCCTGTTTCAGGCCAACGACGGCACCAACGGAGCCGAGCTCTGGAAGACCGACGGATCCAGCGCCGGAACCGTCATGGTCGCCGACATCGCCCCAGGAGTTGCGTCCTCCTCACCTCAGCATTTTGGCGCATTGGGCAGCACGCTGTTTTTCCAGGCCGATGACGGCGCCAGCGGCAGGGAGTTCTGGGCCAGCGACGGTGCATCGAGTTCTACGACCATGCTGAAGGATATCAACGCTGGCGCAGGGGATTCCACGCCGCTGGGTCTGACGGCCGTGGCCAGCAGCACCCTGGTGTTTACCGCCGACGACGGCACCCACGGCCGGGAGCTTTGGATCACCGACAGCACCATGCCCGGCACCGCGCAGGTGAAAGATCTCAACCCGGGTGTGCTGGACAGTGTGACCTACTCGGACTCCGCGGAGACCGCGATGGACGGCCGGGAGCTCTGGGTTACCGATGGAACCAGCGGCGGGACCGTGGAGGTGCGCGACATCCGCAGCGGGTCTTTCGGATCGTTCCCGCAGTGGCTGACGCCTTTCGGCGGGAAGCTCTACTTCTCCGCCACCGACGGCGCCACCAGCGGCCGCGAGTTGTGGGTGAGCGACGGCACGACCGGCGGTACCGTGATGGTGCACGACATCAATCCGGGCAGCGGCGGCAGCGGGCCGCAGGCTCTGTACGTGGCCGGCGGCACGCTCTTCTTCAATGCCAACGACGGCAGCAGCGGCCAGGAGCTGTGGACCTGCGACGGGACCACCACGACCCAGGTCATGGACATCGCTACGGGGAGCGTCGGCTCGGGGCCGAGCCGGTTTTATGAGCGGCCTTCCGACGGCCTCGTCGTGTTCGCGGCCAACGACGGCGTCCACGGTCAGGAGCCGTGGATTACCGATGGCACCGCGGCCAACACTCACCTGCTGGCGGACGTGGTGAGCGGCACGGCCGAATCCGGGCCGAGATACTTCCTGGAGATCGGGAGCAATCTCTACTTCTCGGCAAAGGACGCCACCGGCGAGGCCGGTCTGGCCGACTACGACGAGGCCGCCGGGGCGGCGCACTTCGTCATGGCCCCGTCCAGCGGCAGTTCGCTCTACCCGGAGTACCTCACGGCCTACGACGGCGGAGTTCTGTACGTGGCGTCCGCGGTCGTCGGCGCCGCGGCTACGGACCGGGAGCTGTGGTACTCGGACGGCACGGCCGGTGGGACCGCAAGGGTGGCCGACATCAACGACCACGGCAGCTCCGCTCCTCGTTACCTGACCGTGTTCCGGAGCACGGTGCTGTTCAATGCCGACGACGGCAATACGGGGCGGGAGCTGTGGGTGGCCCAGGCGAGCACCGGTTCGGGCTCCGGTGGCGGGGGCGGCGGGGGCCTGGGGCCATGGTCGTTGCTGCTCCTTTCCTTGGCCTCCGCGCGGCGCCGGCCAAGCTGAGTGCGCGGGCCCGGCACCGGGCCCGCGACGCCATCACCGCCGGCCGGCTCCGGGGCTCGGCTATTCCGTTCCGGAGCGCTCGCTGGCGGCGGCCTGCTCGAGTATCGTTGCGCCGCGCAGGCTATCCGGACGGCGGGGCGATGACGACAAAGGACTTTCCCGCGGACGGAGGATTTCAGGATCGGGCTCCGTGCCGGAGGTATCTTCCAGCGCGCCCGTGATCGTCTCGCGTTCCTCGTCCGTCATGTAGGCCCAGCGTGCGATCTGGTCGCCCGTGCGGTGGCAGCCGACACAGCGGCCGTGCTCCAGGCGGCAGATGCCGATGCAGGGACTCTTCACGTATCGGGCTCCTTCGCGGCGCTTGGCAAGGTGGTGATCGGTGAAACCCTACTCCATCGCAGACGCAGGGCACAAACGCCGGGCCGTCGGCGAAGTCGGGGAAAGCTCGAAGCTCACACGTTCAGCGTTCGTACCGGCCGTACCTCAACGCTGCCCACGCGAGCGGCCGGGATGCCGCCGGCGATGCGGATGGCTTCGTTCATGTCCCGCGCTTCCACCAGGTAGAAGCCCGCCAGCTGTTCCTTGGTCTCCGCAAAGGGCCCGTCGATCACGGTGGCGCGGCCGCCGCGCAGGCGCACGGTCACGGCGGTGGCGACCGGCTCCAGGGCTTCCGCGGCAAGCATGCGGCCGCTGTCCGCCACGGCGTCGGCGTACGCCTGGCACTCGGCGTCCTCGGGGCTCTCGGGCAGGGAATGCAGCCTGTCTTCCTCGCTGTAGACCAGGCACAGGTATTTCATCGTTCCCCCTCGGCTGCCATGTACATCAGCTCCCAGATGTGGCCGTCGGGATCCTCGAAGGCGTGACCGTACATGGTGCCGTGGTCTTCGGGTTCTCGGGGAACCCGGCCGCCAGCCTCAACGGCCTTGCGCACCATCTCGTCGACGGCCGCGCGGCTGTCTCGGGACAGGCAGACGAGCACCTCGGTGCCCGCATGGGCGTCGCACACGGGCTTGCCGGTGAAGGTCGCGAAGAACCGCTCTGTCAGGAGCATGACGTAGATGCTGTCGCTGACCACCATGCAGGCGGCCTTCTCGTCCGTGAACTGGTCGTTGAAGTCGAAGCCAAGCTTCCCGAAGAAGGCCATGGATCGGGGCAGATCCCTGACCGGCAGGTTGACGAAAATCTGTTGAGTCGCCATGGGCGCCCTCCTGTTGACATACGGAGTTGAGTACGGCTCTGTCGTTGGTTAGTCGCGCGGCCGCCCGCCATTTCGACAGGGCTGTTCCGTGTCGCCCGCGCCGCCGTCTTTGAGCTCGCGCAGGCGGCGTTCCAGGAATGCGCGCTCCGGGCCCTGTCGGGAGAGCCGCAGCGCTCTCTCGTAGCCATCGCGGGCCTGCGCCGTAAGTCCCAGGCGTCGGCAGAGGTCGGCGCGGGCCGCATGGGCCAGGTGGTAGCGGTCCAGGCCGCCGGAGTCAAGCAGCTCGTCGATCAGCGCGAGGCCGGCCCGGGGGCCGTCGCGCATGGCCACCGCCACCGCTCGGTTCAGGGCCACGACGGGGGAGGGGGCCGCGCGGAGCAGCACGTCGTAGAGGCCCACGATCTGCGCCCAATCGGTTTCGGCTGCGGAAAGAGCCTCGGAATGCACGGCGGCAATGGCTCCCTGGAGGCTGTACGGACCGAACCGTCCGGACCGCAGCGCCTGCTCCACCAGGACCTGCCCTTCGGCGATCTGCTCACGGTTCCAAAGGCTCCGGTCCTGGTCTTCCAGAAGGATCGGCTCGCCGTCGGCGCTGCGGGCGGCCCGGCGGGATTCGGTGAGCAGCATGAGGGCCAGCAGCCCCATGACCTCGGATTCCGGCAGCAGCTCCATCAGCAGCCGGCCCAGCCGGATGGCCTCGGCCGAGAGATCTCCGCGGGTGAGGGTGTCGCCGGAGGTGGCGTAATAACCTTCATTGAAAACCAGGTAGACGACCTGCAGCACGCTGCCCAGGCGTTCGTGCAAGGCTTCGCGCTGCGGGACCTCGTAAGGGATGCCGGCGTCCCGGATCTTGCTCTTGGCGCGTACGATGCGCTGGGCCAGGGTCGGTGTTGGGGTCAGAAAGGCCCGGGCTATTTCCTCGGTGGTCAGGTCACAGACTTCCCGCAGGGTCATCGCAACCCGGGCATCGGGCGGCAGGGCCGGATGACAGCAGGTGAATATCAGCCGGAGGCGGTCATCTTCCACCGGCCCGGCTTCGTCGGGCTCCGTCGCCTGCTGCTCGAAGCGCAGCGCCAGCTCCGACAGCGAGGCATCGAACCGGGCGCGCCGGCGCAGCTTGTCGATGGCCTTGAAACGCCCCGCCGAAACCAGCCAGGCGCGGGGATTGTCCGGCACGCCGTCTCGGGGCCACTGCTCCACGGCCGCCGTGAATGCGTCCTGAACGGCTTCCTCCGCCAGGTCGAAATCGCCCAGCAACCTGATCAAGGTGGCCAGCACCCGCCGTGACTCCCGGCGGTAGACCGTATCGATATCGTTGCCGGCGGCCGCGTTCCCTTCCATTGGCATTGCTCCCCCGTTTCCGGCCCCGGCCTGGGGCCTGCACCGGATCCCATTTATAGCGCAAACGGCGGGCAGGCGGAGTCGCGGGCGGCCCCGCATGCGGCACACTTCCGCGGCCGGCCCGGCGCCTATGCACCTCGTCGAACGACACGCACGGAATTCGACAGCAGACGGAGGCAATATGCCGCTTGTCGGCTCGCCGGATTTTTTTCATACAGGGATTGGTATTTGTCTCTACTTTTAGTGTACAAAGATTGTACGTCCGGCATTCGGGCGGGTTGCATAGGGAGATGTGATGGCGATGGGTGAGCTAAAAGTTGTTTCGTTGCGTCTGCTGGCGCTCTGTGCCGTGGTGTTGGCCGGGATCGCATCCGGGCCGGTTTACGCCGGAGGCGAGTACGGTGCCAAGGCCGACATGAACGGCAATATCGCCGAGGTGGCCGCGGAGGCAGGGCAGTTTCAGACGCTGCTTGCTGCTGCCGAGGCCGCTGGCCTGGTGGAAACCCTGACCGGGCAAGGGCCGTTGACGGTCTTTGCACCGACTGACGAGGCGTTTGCGGCCCTGCCCGCGGGCACGGTGGAATCGCTGCTCCAGCCCGAGAACAGGGAGCAGCTGCGTGCGATCCTGACTTACCACGTAGTACCCGGACGCCTCATGGCGGCGGATGTGGTGAGTCGAGACTCGGCGAAGACAGCGAACGGTCAGTCCATGGACATCCGGGTCGACGGATCCACGGTCATGGTGTCGGGCGCCCGCGTCGTCAAGGCTGACATTCCCGCCAGCAATGGTGTCATCCACGTCATTGACAAAGTCATGATCCCCAAGACGTGACGCCGTTCGGGGAACGCGTTCCCCGAACACGCCGCCCCGCCCGGGGCGGCGTCCTTGCGAGCCCTGAAGCATTCTCGCGGTAGTGCGCAGACCACGGCGGACACCATGGGTGCCGTGCCCTCCTCCGAACGCCTCGCCCCGGCGAAATCGTCCGAACGGACGATGTCGGGCGTGACGATGCCTTCGCATACTGCAGGCTGGCATCGACCGGGCCGCAGAGCCCGGCAGCACAGGAGGAGTGGAGATGCAGCTCACCCAGTCACTGCACAAGGGTCTGCGGGAGCGTCCGGAGGTGCTGGCGACGGTTTGCGGGGAGCGCAGACGTACCTATCGCGAGCTGCACGCCCGGGTAGCCCGGTTGGCCGCGGGACTCAGGGCGCAGGGGCTGCGCCCCGGTGAGCGCGTCGGCGTCCTGGGTGTGAATTCCGACCACTACCTGGAGGCGATCTATGCCGTGCTTTGGGCCGGCGGCGTGATCAACCCCGTGAACAGCCGCTGGGCCCCACCGGAGATGGCCTATTCGCTCGACGATTGTCAGACGCGGATGCTGCTGGTCGACGAGGCGTTCGCGGGTGCCGTGCAGCCGCTGCGGGAGCATTCCGGCATGCTGGAATCGGTCCTGTACATGGGCGACGGGGACGCACCGGAAGGCGTGACCCGCTGTGAGGCGCTGATCGCGCAGTCCGAGCCGTCGGAGGATGCCGGGCGGCGCGGCGATGATTTGGCCGGGGTCATGTATACCGGCGGTACCACCGGCGCCCCCAAGGGGGTGATGCTCAGCCACGCCAATCTCTATGCCGATGTCCTGGGAACACTGGCGGCTTCGCCGCGGCCCGACCGGCCCATCGCCCTGCAGGCAGCGCCGTTCTTCCACGTGGGCGGTCTGGGGTTGATCCTGCAGGTGGCGGCGCGCCTGGGTACCCACGTGATCATGCCGGGTTTCGAACCGGGCGCCGTGCTGGCGCTGGTCGAGCGCGAGCGCATCCAGGAAACCTTCCTGGTGCCGACCATGCTGCGCATGGTCCTGGACCACGAGGACTTCAGCCGCCACGACCTGTCCAGCCTGCGCTGCCTCATCTACGGGGCATCGCCCATGGACGGCGGGCTCATGGACCGGGCGCTGGAGCAGCTGCCGGGTACCGGGTTCCTCCAGGTCTACGGCATGACGGAGCTGGCGCCCGTGGTGACGGCACTGCCGCCCCGGTATCACACCCCGGAGGGCCGCCGCCCCGATAAGCTCGCTGCGGCGGGCATGCCCATCAACATCGCCGAGCTGCGCATCGTCGACGGTACCGACCGGGAGCTGCCGCCCGGCGAGACGGGCGAGATCGCCGTTCGCGGACCCATGGTCATGCAGGGCTACTGGAACAAGCCGGAGCAGACCGCCGCTGCGCTGCGGGACGGCTGGATGCATACCGGCGACGCCGGCTACCTGGACGAGGACGGGTTCCTCTTCGTCGTCGACCGGATCAAGGACATGATCATCAGCGGCGGCGAGAACATCTACTCCGCCGAGGTCGAGGAGGCCATCCTGCGTCTGCCCCAGGTCCGGCAATGCGCCGTCATCGGCGTGCCCGACGAGCAATGGGGCGAGCGGGTCCACGCGGTGCTGGTGCTTCACGACGGCGAAACGCTGGACCATGAGGCGCTGGTCGCCCACTGCCGGACGCTGATCGCCCCGTACAAATGCCCCCGCAGCAGCGAGCAGCGTCCGGAGCTGCCCATGTCCGCCGCCGGCAAGCTGCTCAAGTACAAGCTCCGCGAACCCTACAGGAAGGACCGCTCCCGCCGCATCGGCTGACTGGATGCCGCGGGGCGCCCGTGGCCGAACCCCGGGCCGGCGCCGGCGTCTCCGCCGGTTGCGTCGGCCCGGACTGTTCTCTTGCCTTGAATCACCGGCTCAGGCCCCGGGTCCAGTCGCCGCCGCCGGTGCGATAGAAGTCCTTGGTGCGGCCGAAGGCCGCCGGTTCCACGACCGTGACGCCGAGGGCGCGGAAGGCCGCTGCCAGGCGTTGGCGGTTGCCGGGCATCCTCGGCGTCCCTCTCATGGCCATGGGGCGCAGGTGGCCGAGGACGGGGGCGGCTGACGGCACTCCTGCCGGCGGTACGGCGCTCTCGGTCGGAATTGCGTATTGTGTTTCCATGGTTTCGTCCCTCGCTTCGTTCATGCATTGCTGACCTGCGGGATGCCTGCGTTTCGCACACGGCAACCGCGTGAATCACCGCTTGCGGCGGGCGCTGGGCCCACCGTCGGGCGCTTCGGCGGTATTCGCTTCCGCCGTGGTTGGAAGCATGGAGGGCGTTCGTATCGGTGCGATTTCTCCTCGCCGTCAATCTGTTTCGCGGTGGTTTCAGACCCGTATCCGCATAGCCGCGGCCGAGGTCTACGGGCGGCGACCTGCGGCACGGAAACCGCGGCGGCGTGGCGCGTACACTAAAGTGTGATAGCTTTCACGGGTTCAACGAGCCTCGGGGAGGATATGCGGCGCAGGATGTCAGTGGTCCCGGAGCACCTGCCAGGTCATGGAGTGCAGGCACCGTGCCAGTGAGCCATCGGCTGTGGGCGGGGGTGGTACGGCTCTGGGAACAGGGGGCGGAAGGGCGCGACAGCTCTCGGCGGCGCGAGACCATACTCGCCAACCAGGTGGGTCTGCTCGCTGCGGCCGCCACCGCGCTGTATGAGGTGTTCTACGTTCTCTACGACTTCTCCCTGTTCTGGCCCGTGTTTACGGCCAACCTGCTGTTCATCGCCGGCTATCTCTGCGTCCCGCTCCTCAACCGCGCCGGCCGTTTCACGCTCGCCGGCCACACCGTATTCGGCAATGTGCTCGTACAGCTTTCGGTGGTGAGCTATCTCATCAGCGCCGGCGCGGGCGTTCATCTGTTCTATTTCACCTTGGCAGGGCTGCTGGCGCTCATTTACGTGCGGATCAGGGCTGCCGCCACGCTGATCATGGCCCTCGTCGCCGGCGGCCTCTATGCCCTGTGTCACTTTCTGTTCGTGCCCGCCCGGGCGGTCATCGCCGTGCCGCCGCATGTGCTCGACCTTCTCTACACGGGAAGCGTGATGGGGACGGTGCTGCTCAGTGCGGTGTTTTCCTTCCTGTTCCGGCAGGAGATTCAGCGCGCGGAAGACGAGCTGGCGCTGACGAATCGGGAGCTGGAGGAGCTCTCGGGCCGGGACGCCCTGACCGGTCTGGCCAACCGGCGGCGCCTGGACCAGTTCCTGGAGCGGGAATGCGGGCGCATGCACCGGATCGGAGGACCGCTGTCCCTGCTGATGGTCGATGTCGATCACTTCAAGCGCTACAACGACCGCTACGGCCACCAGGCCGGCGACCTCTGTCTGCAGGCCGTTGCCCGAGTCGTCGCCCAGGCCGCACGGCGGCCGACGGACCTGGCGGCACGCTATGGCGGCGAGGAGTTCGTCATCGTGCTTTCCGATACCGCTCTCGATGGTGCCATCGAGCGGGCCGAGGCGCTGAGGAAGGCGGTAGCCGAAATGGGAACGGCTGACGATTCATCGAATACGTCCCACCCGGTGACCGTGAGCGTGGGGATTGGTGCGGCAGAACGTGGAGTCGTGATCCACCCCGAGCGGCTGGTCAAGGAAGCGGATCGGGCGCTTTACTTTGCCAAGCGCTCCGGGCGGAACCGTACGGCGGTGGCCGGTGATGGGCACGAGCCTGATCGAATATTGAGAAGTTGATCGACCTCTCCTCAACACACCTGCGGCCTGGTCAACAGCTGCGGTTGACGCGTGAGTCCGGGCGCCCCCGGACCGAGTCCCTTGCCTTTTCGGCAGCGGATATGGCATGCGGCGGTACATCACGGCAATTCGCCTCGTCGCGGCCGCGTGGGACGGTTCGGTCTCACGGATCCGTGGCGTTCTCTGTTGTAATGACCGCTCAGGATGCCCGCCGTGAATGCAATGAACGTTGAGGAGACCGGCAATGGACGAGCAAACCCGCATTGAAGTCGAGGCCGCCGCGTTCCGCGGTCTGGTCAAACACCTGCAGAAGCGCACCGACGTGCAGAACATCGAGCTGATGAACCTGGCGGGCTTTTGCCGCAACTGCCTGGCCAAATGGTATCGCTCGGAGGCGGAGACGAGGGGTGTCGAGCTGGATTACGAGCAGGCGCGCGAGCGTATCTACGGGATGCCCTACGCCGAGTGGAAGGAGCGCTACCAGGCGGAGGCGAGCGACGCCCAGAAGCAGGAGTTCGAGGCCTCCAAGCCGCAACACGCGGACACCAGCGGCGGCAACTAGTCGGATTCGCGCCGGAACCGTGCCGGGCTGACTCCGGCCCAGCGCCGGAAGGCCTTGGCGAATCCGCTTTCGTCCGAAAAGCCCAGCGCCACGGCGATCTCTCGCAGGGACTCGTCACCGCGCAGGCGTTCCACCGCCATGTGGTGGAGCGTGGCGTCGCGCAGCAGCTTGAACGTGCTGCCTTCCTCCGTCAGCCGGCGGTTGAGATGGCGGCCGCTGATGCCCAGCTGATCCGCCACGCGATCCTTGCCCCACCGCGGGTGGCGGCGCAGGAGCGCGCGGACCTGGGAAGCGAGGCCGGTGCCGGACAGCGACGCCAGCATCTGGTCGGCCGCCTGCTGCAGGTGTTCGCGCATGGGTGCGTTGGCCTGGATGAGGGGGGTCGACAGATCCGCGGTGCGGTACACCAGGGCGTAGTCTTCCGCGCCGAAATGCACCGGGCAGCCCAGCAGCGCTCGGTAACGTTCAGGCGACGTGCGTGCCCAATGACGCAGATTGACCGCCTCGGGCGCGAAATCGGTGCCGGTCATCCAGCGGGTGAGATGCACCACACAGCCGATCACCGCTTCGGCCCGCGTGGCCTGGCAGATCTCGTAGCCCGGCCGATAGCGGACCCGCGTGCCGCCGGCCTCGCGAACGGCGTCGATGGTGCTGCCTTCGCCGATGATTGGGAAGTACTCAATCAGGGCGTCCAGGGCATCGTGGAGCGTCTCGCAGGTCATCAGCAGCATGCCGGCGCTGTCCAGGTGACCCGCCTGCACCTCGAACCCGATCCGCAGGCCGATCAGCGGGTCGTCGCCGGCGGCCTCGACGGCCTGCCAGAGCTCATCCTGCAGGGATAACGGCACCCGGGAAAGATGGCTCTGCAGGGCGGACAGCAGCGACTCGGGCAACGCGAGGCCCAGCCGCCGGCAGGCCTGCACGATGGCCTGGCTGAAGTGAAGGGTTACCGTCGGTGTCTGGATCATCTGCGTTAAATTGACGCTGTTCGCACAAAAGCGCAAACGCGTCCCGAATTCACCGCACCCACGTCCCGATTGCGCCGATACAGCGCCCGGCGGATGCTCTAACCTGACAAGAATCATAATAATGAGAATCAGGCGGAGCTGGAGGAGGCCTATGTACGCGGTCATAGGCGCGGGCCCCATGGGGCTGGCCGCGGCGCGCAACCTGGACAGGTACGGGATTCCGTTCATCGGGTTCGAGCTGCACGGCGACGTGGGCGGGCTGTGGGATATCGACAACCCCCACAGCACCATGTACGAGACGGCGCATCTCATCTCCTCCAAGTCGACCACCGAGTTTGCCGAGTTCCCCATGGCGGAAGACGTGGCCCCGTACCCGCATCACGCCGAGATGCGGCGCTATTTCCGCGACTACGCCGCCCACTTCGATCTGTATCGCCATTACGAGTTCAACACCCGGGCGGTGAGCGTCGAGCCGGAAGGCGAGGGCTGGTCGGTGGCCACGGAAGCGGCCGGAGAACGCCGGTCCCGACACTTCGACGGGGTGCTCATCGCCAACGGGACGCTGCACCATCCGAACATGCCCGATCTGCCGGGCGAGTTCGCCGGGCGAGTGATGCACTCCAGCGAGTACCGCTCGCCCCGGCAGCTGCAGGACCGGCGGGTGCTGGTAATCGGCTGCGGCAACTCCGGGGCGGACATCGCGGTGGATGCCGTGCACCATGCCGCCAGCGTCGATCTGTCCGTGCGCCGCGGCTACTACTTCGTGCCGAAGTTCCTGTTCGGCAAACCCACGGATACCATCGGGGGCAGGCTGCGGCTGCCCCGCCGCCTCAAGCAGCGGCTGGATTCCGCGCTCATCCGCGCCGTGATGGGGCGGCCGTCCGACTACGGTCTGCCGGACCCGGACTACCGCATGTACGAATCCCATCCGGTGATGAACTCGCTGGTGCTGCACCACCTGGGACACGGCGACATCACGCCCCGGCGGGACGTCGCCTCCGTCGAGGGCGAGACGGTGACCTTCACGGACGGGGAGCGGGCGGATTACGACGTGGTGCTCCTGGCGACCGGCTACCGGCTGCACTATCCGTTCATCGACCGGGCCCATCTCAACTGGCCCGAAGGGGCCGGGGCGCCCCATCTGTATCTCAACGTGTTCCATCCCGAGCACAACCACCTGTTCATGATGGGCATGGTGGAGGCAGCCGGGCTCGGCTGGGAAGGCCGCAACGAGCAGGCCGAGCTGGTGGCCCTCTACATCCACCAGCTGGCGGAAGGGGCTCCGGCCGCCCGGCGGCTGAAGGAGGCCAAGCGGCAGCAGGCCTCCATCCGCATCGATGGCGGCTACCGCTATCTGCGGCTGGAGCGCATGGCCTATTACGTCCACAAGGACACCTACCGCCGGGCGGTGCTCGGCCACATTCGCGACCTGCGGCGGCGCGGCAGCGCTCCCGCCTCGTCCCGCTCGTATGCCGGCCCCGGCGCCCGAGGTGCATGATGAGCGGCCCGCTGCCCATTCACTTCGATCCCGCCAGCCTGGTCTTCCTCAACGCAATCCTCGCCTGCATGATGTTCGGTGTATCGCTCACCCTGACACCCGCGGATTTCCGGCGGGTGCTCACTATCCCGCGGGCTCCGCTGGCGGGGCTCGCGGCCCAGTTCCTGCTGCTGCCGGCGGGTACCTGCCTGTTCACGTGGGCCTTCCATATCGAGCCGGAGCTGGCACTGGGCATGATCCTGGTGGCGGCCTGCCCGGGCGGGACGTTCTCAAACGTCATGACCTGGCTCGGCCGCGGCAACACCGCCCTGTCCGTGAGCATGACAGCGGTCTCCAGCCTGGCGGCCACGGTCATGACGCCGTTCAACTTCGCTCTCTACGGTTGGCTCAACCCCTATACCCGGGACCTGCTGACGCAGATCTCGGTCAGCTCGACGCAGATCCTGATGCTGGTGCTGCTCGTCCTGGGCGTCCCGCTACTGCTGGGCATGTGGACGGGGCACCGCTTTCCCCGCTTCGTGGCCCGCACCGAGAAGGCGTTCCGAATCGTGGCGCTGCTGGTGTTCCTGTCGTTCGTGGCCATCGCCTTCTTCAACAACTACGCGCTCTTCCTGCAGCGTTTCGGCACCTTCTTCTGGCTGGTGGTCGCCCACAATCTGCTGGCGCTGTGCCTGGGCGCGGCAACCGGCTACCTACTGCGGCTGCCCCGTGCCGACCGGCGGGCCGTAACCCTGGAGGTCGGTATCCAGAACTCTGGCCTGGGGCTGGTGATCCTGTTCACCTTCATGCCCAACGCCGGCGGGATGATGCTGATCACGTCTTTTTGGGGGGTCTGGCATCTGGTCGCCGGGCTGGTGCTGGCCAACGTCTGGGCCCGCATGAGCGCCCGGGAGAGTGCGGCTGCCGCGGTGGCGGTGGCCTCCGGGGATTAGCCGGCCCATCGGATTCGGAGGTGATGGCTTTGTCCAAGGGCATCCTGATTACGGGCGCAAGCGGGTATATCGGCAGCCTGCTGGGCGAGCGGCTGGCACTGGATTTCCCGGTGGTGGGGACTGACATCCGTCCGCGCGAAGATCTCTCCTTTCCGGTGCTCGAGCTGGACGTTCGCGATCCGGAGCTCGGCGCCGTGCTGGAGGGCAGGGGGGTCACTCACGTGGTGCATCTGGCCTCAGTGCTGGATGCCGGCGCGGACCCCGAGCGGGACTTCGACATTGACGTCAATGGTACCCGCAACGTGCTGCAGTGCTGCCTCGCCGCGGATGTCCGGCACCTGACGGTAACCAGCTCCGGGGCCGCCTACGGCTACTATCCCGACAATCCGGAATGGATCGACGAGGATGACACTATCCGCGGCAATGCCGGCTTCGCCTATGCGGATCACAAGCGCCGGATCGAGGAGCTGCTGGCCGAATACCGGCGGGTGCACCCGGAGCTGGCCCAGCTGGTGTTTCGGCCGGGGACCATCCTCGGCGCCGAGACCCGCAACCTCATCACCAATCTGTTCAAGGCGCGGCGGATGATCGCCGTTCGCGGCAGCGACTCCCCGTTCGTGTTCATCTGGGATCAGGACGTGGTGGAGGCCATGGAGCTGGGCATCCGCGAGGACCGTACCGGGATTTTCAACATGGCCGGCGACGGGGCGCTCACGGTGCACCAGATCGCGGCCATACTGGGCAAGCCCGTCCGCGCGCTGCCGGCCTGGCTGATCACCTCCGCGCTTTGGTGCGGGCGCCGGCTGGGCGTCGGACGCTACGGTCCGGAGCAGGTGAGCTTCCTGCGCTACCGGCCGGTGCTGAGCAACCGCCGCCTGAAAGAGGACTTCGGCTACCGGCCGAGGAAGACCTCCGAGGAGACGTTCCGTTTCTACGTCGAGCACGCCCGCGCCCGGGGCGAGCTGTGAGCTGCGTGCTGATCACCGGCGCGGCCGGCGGGCTTGGACGCGCGCTGGCGGACGCCTTTCACGCCCGCGGCCACAGCCTGCTGCTGGCGGACCTCGACGCGGAGGCGCTGCGCGCCTCGGCAGCGGCGCTGGGCGACACCGCGCGAGTGGCCTGGCTCGCGGGGGATATCACGGACACCGCCCATCATGGCGATCTGCTGCGGGTGGCGCGGGACCGGTTCGGCGGAGTTGCGGTGCTGGTGAACAATGCCGGCATCACCCATCGCTCGCCGGCCGCGAAGACGGATCCCGCCGTGCTGCGCCGGGTGATGCAGGTGGATTGGCAGGCGCCCCTGGAGCTGGCGCTGTCCGCGCTGCCGCAGCTGCAGCGCCACTCCGGCAGCATCGTCAACGTCGGCTCCATGGCGGGCTGGATGCCGGTGCTGGGGCGTACCGCCTACTGCGCGGCGAAAAGCGCCCTGGCCCAGTCCTTCGAGGTATTGCGCTGCGAGCAGCGCAGCCATGGCGTCCACGTGCTGATGGCCTATCCCAGCTTCCTGGAAACGCCCATTGAGCGCAACGCCCTCGGTTTCGACGGCCGGCCCGCCCGCCATGCACGTTCCACCGTGGGAACACCCAGGACCGCCGAGTGGATGGCCCGGCGCATCGTCGCGGCCCTGGAACGGCGCCGGGAACGGATCTACTCGGACCCGGCGGCGGTGTTCGGCAGCGTTCTCTGGCGGGTTGCGCCGAGGCTCTACCTGAAGCTGATGACGCGCAGGTTCGCCGTCGAGCTCGAGCAGTGATCCGCCCCGCACAGGCTGTCGGCGGACCGGCGTGCCGCCGCCGTCGCTGCGGCGTGCCGCGCGAGCGGCCTGAAGCGGCCACTGCGGACTTCGTCTACACTGGAACCGGAGCTTCAGTGGAGCAAGCTGACGATGGCCGGCAGACGCAAGCCCGATCTCGCCAAGCTGGACCGGCTGGTGGCCGAAACCCAGGCAAACCGGCTCAAGCGCGAGCGGGGATACCGCGAACAGGCCCTCAAGCTGTTCCCCTGGGTGTGCGGGCGGTGCGGTCGGGAATTCGACCGAGCCAATCTGCGCGAGCTCACCGTCCATCACCGCGACCACGACCACGACAACAATCCACCGGACGGCAGCAACTGGGAGCTGCTGTGCCTGTACTGCCATGACGACGAGCATGCCCGTCACCTGGAGCAGGCGCACGCCGGCGGCTCGGAGCATGGCAAGAAACGGCCGGCGGCCACGCATAAGGGACTGGCCGGGTTGGCGGACCTTTACAAGGATGAGCGCTGAGCGGCCCGGACCGTTTCGCGCCTCTGCCATTGATCGAGGATGCCATGACAACGCGAGGGTTCACCGTCAGCCACGCCAGTGATGCGACGTTCGAGCGCGGACTGCGCGCTTTCTTCGAGTATCGGGACCTCGGCATGAGAGAGGCGACCGACGGAGAGGTGGTGGCCCACGTCATCCGGGCCGTGCCCGGGGCCGAATTCGTGGGCCAGCCCCATCGTCACGATACGCATTTCCAGCTCGTATACGTCCTCAGGGGATGGATAGAGTTCGAATACGAAGGCCAGGGGACGGTTCGCCTCGAGCCCGGCTCCTGCGTCTACCAGCCTCCCGGCATCCGGCACCGGGAGATCGGGCACAGCGATGACGTGGAAATGCTGGAAATCGTGATGCCGGCCGAGTTCGAGACGGAGGCGGTCGCGGCCGTGGATGGATGAGCGGGATGCGCTCGTTTCCGTCGGGCCGACGATCCTCCGCTGCCGGTGCGCGAAACTCTGCTTCCCGCCTCCTGGCGCTGCAGGCTGCCCGCGATGCACGGGACTAGCCGAACCGGGCGCGCAGCTCCCGTTTGAGGATCTTGCCCGCCGTGTTGCGGGGCAGGGCGTCCTCGAAGATCACCTGCTTGGGCAGCTTGAAGGGCGCCAGATGGGCCCGGGCGTGCTCGATCAACTCCTCGGCGGTGGCCGTCTCGCCCTCGCGCAGCACGACCACCGCCGCGACGGCCTCGATCCAGCGCTCGTCCGGGACGCCGATCACCGCCACTTCCGATACCGACGGGTGGGTGAACAGCACGTCCTCCACCTCGCGTCCGGCCACGACGATGCCGCCCGTGTTGATCACGTCCTTGATGCGGTCGACCACGTAGAGATAGCCCTCGTCGTCGACGTAGCCCACGTCGCCGGAATGGAACCAGCCGCCCTCGAAAGCCTCCCGGGTCTGCTCCTCCTTGTCCCAGAACCCGACCAGCAGCTGGGGCGAACGGTGCACGATCTCCCCATGCTCGCCGGGCGGCACGTCGTTCATGTCCGTGTCGACGATGCGGGTCTCCACGTTCAGCACCGGGCGCCCGGCCGACGACGGCCGGTCGTCGTGCTCTTCGGGCCGCAGCACGGTGGCGAGCGGCGCGACCTCGCTCTGGCCGTAGCAGTTGTAGACGCCGACCCCCGGTAGCCGCTCGCGCAGCTCATGCAGGACCGGCACCGGCATGATTGAGGCGCCGTAATAAGCGCGGCGAAGGCTGGTCAGGTCGTGGTGGTCGAAACCCGGATCGCGGAGCAGGCTGATCCATACCGTCGGCGGGGCGAAGAAGGCGTCGATCCGCTCGCGCTCGATCAGCTCGAAGCACTCGCCCGCGGCAGGCGCCGGGATGATGATGACCTTCGCACCCACCAGCAGGGCCGGCATCAGGAACACGTGCATCTGCGCCGAATGGTAGAGGGGCAGGGCCGCGAGCTGCACCTCGTCGCGATCGATGTCGAGCTCCACCAGGCAGCTGGTGTACTCCGAGAGCAGGGCGCGGTGGGTCATCATCGCCGCCTTGGGCGCCGCGGTGGTGCCGGAGGTGTACAGCAGCTGGGCCACGTGATGGTCTTCGGGGCTCTCCGCCGGCTCGCCGGGGTCGCCGGTCCCGTCGGCCGCCGTCAGCACGTCCAGGGCGCCGCCGCCGTAAAACGTGCCCCGTATCTTTACGCCCGCGCTCTCGGCCACCTTGTCGGCCGTCGGCGCCAGATCCGTGTCATTGATGAGCACGCGGCAGCCGGACTGACCCAGGATGTAGTCGAGCTCGTCGGCACCGAGGGCGTAGTTGATGGGTACGTGGACCGCGCCGAGGCGGGTACACGCCAGCCAGGCCAGGGCGTAGGCGTCGGAGTTGCGGCCGTAGGCGCCGACCCGGTCGCCGGGGCGGACCCCGGCCTCGGCGAAGGCGAGAGCCACCCTGTTGACCGCACAATCGAGCTCGGCATAGCTCCAGCGACGGTCACCGAACACCAGCGCGATGCGCCCGCGGTGTTTGCGGGCCGCCCGGCGAACGGCGTCGCCAATGGTGTTGCGGCTGGCGGTGCGGTGATGGGTGCTCTGGGCCTCGATCATGGTCTCCTCCGGTTTCTTGTGCGGTGTCTGTATGCGCAGTGCGTCCCTCGGGCCTCCATGCACGGCGGCGGAGCGGTGCGCCACCCGCTTAGTGTAGCCGCTCCGTGCGGCAAGTGAGGCCGCTGCGGCTCTGCCGGCGGGCGGTGCGCGGTGCTGGGAATTGCCGTCCCGGAAATCTCCGCTGCGTGACGGTGTTCGTACACGGCGGCCGCGTCCGACTGGTAAACTGTCTTTCATAGTGTGATCCGGCGACGGGCCGGAAGATGGACGATACAGACGAGCTGGCCGACTTGCGCTGCGAGGCGGGGTGGGCCGAGCCAACGGAATGACCGAGGACAATGCGATGCAGGGAGCGCCGAAGTCGCCGCACGGTGCGGGATCGCCGAATGAGCGCACCGCGACGCAGTCGCTGACGGATACCTTCCTCCTGGCGACCCCCATGCACGGGCCGTCGGACCTCTTCGCGGAGGCCGTCGTGTACGTGATGAAGCACGATGCCGGCGGTGCCGTCGGCATGGTGGTGAACAAGCCGATCGCCCCCCGAGTGGCGGACATCATCGATGTGACTGGCAGCCAGCCGCTGCCGCGCGCCCTTGCCGAGGCGGAGCTGCTGCGCGGCGGGACCGCCTATCAGACACTGCTGTGGGCGCTTTACCCTAGCAGCGGCGGGTCCGGCAACGCGTTCGCCAATGACACCTACGCCATGGCCGTCGACTCGGAAGAGCTCGCACGGTTGGCGCAGGGTACCCTGGTCGCGGATGCCGTCGGCGTGGGCCTGCTGACCTGGCAGGCGGGCGCCCTGGACCGGGAGCTGCAGCGGGAGGCGTGGCTCCTCGTCCCCGCGGGCCGGCACCTGTTCCAGGTGCCGGCCCGCGGCCGCTGCGCCCTCGCCAGATCCTCGATCTGGCCCAAAGACTGCTGACCCGCCGTCCCGGAGTGTCCCGCGCTGGGCGCACTGCCGGTGCAGGGACCGCCGGCGCGCGCCCGCGGCCGCCGGGACCCCGTTACACCTGATCCAGATCATCCCGGATGTCATGCCGGCAGGCATACTGCAGTGGCCGCAAGGTGCGGACCTCCGGCGTCCGCGCTCAGCGCTGAGCTGACGGCGGCGCGGCGGGACGTCGAGACGGCGGATAGGGGAGTCGACAGTACATGGGTTATCGCGGCTGGATCGTAGCGGGCTTGGTGGTGGCCGTGGCCGCGGCGGGCGTCTGGTACTTCAACCGGCCCAAGCCGCTGGAAGTGAGAGTGGCCGTTGTCGAGCGGGGCACGGTCGAGGCCACGGTTGCCAATACGCGGGCGGGGACCGTCAAGGCCGAGCGGCGGGCGAAGCTCGCGCCGACCACCAGCGGCAGCGTCGCCGTGCTGACCGTGCATCGCGGCGACCGGGTCAAGAAAGGACAGCTGCTGCTGGAGTTGTGGAACGACGACCTTCGCGCGGAGCGCGATGTCGCGCTGGCCCGGGTGACGGCGGCCCGCGCGCGGGCAGATCAGACCTGCGTGCAGGCGGACTCCGCGCGTCGCGAGGCGGCCCGCCTGACGCACCTGCGCGCCAAGGGGTCCGCCTCCCAGGAGGAGACCGACCGGGCCGTGGCCGAGCGGGATGCGATGGCGGCGGCTTGCCGCGCCGCACGGGCGGATTCGGAGATTGCCCAGCGCAGCGTGGCGACGGTCGAGGCCTCTCTGGAGAGGACCCGGTTGGTGGCGCCCTTTGACGGGGTGGTGGCGGAGATCAACGGCGAGCTGGGAGAGGTCGTCACACCGTCCCCGCCGGGCATTCCCACACCCCCGGCGATCGATCTGATCGACGACAGCACCATGTATGTCAGCGCCCCCATTGACGAGGTGGACGCGCCGGCGGTGAGGCTGGGCATGCCTGCGCGCATTACCATGGACGCCTTTCCGGATCGGTCGTTCTCCGGTCACGTGTCCCGGATAGCCCCCTACGTCCTCGACGTGGAAAAGCAGGCCCGCACCGTGGAAGTGGAGGTCGCATTCGACGAGGCGCCCCGGGACGCCCATCTGCTGGCGGGGTACAGCGCCGATGCGGAAATCATCACCGACGTGCAGAAGGACGTCCTCCGTGTGCCCACCGAAGCGGTGGCCGAGGGCAACCGGGTGTTCGTGGTGGACGATGCCGGCGTGATGCGGGCGCGGCGGATCACCACCGGCATTCGCAACTGGGATTTCACGGCGGTCACCGAGGGGCTGGCCGCCGGCGAGCGGGTGATCCTCTCGCCCAGCCGCGAGGGCGTTGCCGATGGACGGCCGGCCGTCGCCCGGACGGACACCCCGGTGCCATGATCGAGCTGGTGGGACTGCGCCGGGACTACCAGGTGGGCGACCAGCTGGTGAAGGCCCTGGACGGTATCGACCTGACCATCCGGGATGGGGAGTACATCTCGGTTATGGGGCCGTCGGGCTCCGGCAAGTCCACGCTGCTGCACATACTCGGCATGCTGGAGCGGCAGACGGCCGGGATCTATCGCATCGACGGCCGGGACGTGACACACGTAAGCGACGACGAACGGGCGCGGGTCCGCGGCGAGCGAATCGGGTTCGTGTTCCAGTTCTTCCATCTGGTGCCGCGTCTTACCGCGGCCGAAAACGTGGAGCTGCCGCTCACCCTGGCCGGCGTGCGGCCGGCCGAGCGCCGGCGGCGGGTCGAGGCCATGCTGGATGCCGTGGGACTCGCGCCGCGGGCCCGGCATCTGCCGAACCAGCTCTCCGGCGGCCAGCGCCAACGCGTGGCGATTGCCCGGGCCATGATCACGATGCCCTCGGTGCTGCTGGCCGACGAGCCCACCGGGAATCTGGACAGTACCTCGGGCGGGGAGATCATTTCGCTGCTGGAGCAGCTCAACGCCCAGGGGATCACGCTGGTGCTGGTGACCCATGATCCGGCCATGGGCCGGCGGGCGGCGCGCACCATCCGGATGATCGACGGCCGCATAGAGGCCGACGCCGCCCAGGAAGCGCGGGCGCCATGAGGTGGAACGACGTGGCCGCCTTCGCCTATGGGGCGCTGCAGGGGTACCGGCCCCGCACGCTGCTGATGCTGCTGGCCATGGCCGTCGGGGTCGGCTCCGTGGTCGTGCTCACCGGCCTGGGTGAGGGCGCGCGGCAGTACATCAGCGGTGAGTTCTCCGCCCTGGGTACGAATCTCCTGATCGTTATCCCCGGCCGCAACGAGACGTCGGGCGGGGCGCCGCCCATTGCCGGAGAGACACCGCGGGATCTGACGCTGGACGACGCGCAAGCGCTGCTGCGCAGTCCGGCAGTGCTGCGTGTCGCGCCGCTCAACGTGGGTCAGGCCAACGTCTCCCGCGGCGCGCTGAGCCGGGAGAGCGTGGTGCTCGGCACGACAGCCCGTTACGCGGAGATCCGTCAACTGAATCTGTACCAGGGGCAGTTTCTCCCCGAGCAGGAGCTGGGCCGCGCCTCGCCGGTGGCGGTGATCGGCGTGACCGTCAGGGATGAGCTGTTCGGCGGCGAGCGCGCGCTGGGTCGATGGATACGCCTGGGCGACCGGCGCTTCCGGGTAATTGGCGTCATGAGCCAGCGAGGCGAGTCCCTGGGCGTGGACATGGACGAGGCGGTAATCATTCCCGTGGCGGCCGCCCAGGCGCTGTTCAATACTCCATCCCTGTTCCGCATCTTCGTGGAGGCCCGCGACCGGCCGTCCATCGAGCGCGCCCAGCGAGACGTCCGGCGCATCATCGCCGAGCGCCACGACGGCGAGGAAGACGTCACGGTCATCACCCAGGACTCCATGCTGGCCGCCTTCGACCGGATACTGAAGGCCCTGACGCTGACCGTGGGCGGCATCGGCGCCATCAGCCTGGTGGTGGCCGGCATACTGATCATGAACGTGATGCTGATCGCCGTGAGCCAGCGCACGGCGGAGATCGGGCTGCTGCGGGCGCTGGGCGCGAGCGAGCGGCGGGTGCTGGTGCTGTTCCTGGCGGAGGCGGCGCTGCTGTCGTCGATGGGGGCGCTTGCCGGTCTCTTGGCCGGCATGCTCGGCAGCTGGCTCATCCACCTGGCATTCCCGGTGCTGCCGGCGCTGCCGCCCATCTGGGCGCTCGGCGCGGCCGGCGGCATCGCCGTGTCCACGGGGCTGCTGTTCGCGTGGCTGCCGGCGCGTCGCGCCTCGGCCCTGGACCCGGTCGCGGCCCTGTCGAGGCACTGACCCCGTGCTGCCGACCGACTTCGCCCGCCTGACCCTGCGAACGGTGTTCAGCCAGCGGCTGCGCAGCTTTCTCACCGGCCTGGGCATCGCCATAGGGATCGCCGCCGTGGTGCTGCTGACGTCCATCGGCGAGGGCATCAACCAGTTCGTGCTGGCGGAGTTCAGCCAGTTCGGTACCAATATCGTTTCGATCACCCCGGGCAAGGCGACGACCCACGGCGGCTCGGTGGGCGCCTTCGGCTCGGAGCGGCCCCTGACCCTGAACGACGCCGTGGCCCTGCGGCGCGCGCCCCACGTGCTTGCTTCCATGGGCGTGGTCCAGGGTAACGCGGAGGTCGAGTCCGCCACCCGTTCGCGGCGCACCACGGTGCTCGGGGTCGGTCCCGACATGCCGAGCATCTTCAGCTTCGACGTGGCCATGGGGCGGTTCCTGCCGCCGGACGACCCGAGCCAGGCGCGGCCCTTTGCAGTTCTGGGCAGCCGCCTCTACAGCGAGCTGTTCGGCGGTTCGGCGCCCATGGGCGAGCTGATCCGTATCGGCGGGCGCCGCTACCGGGTGACGGGAGTCATGGCGTCCAAGGGGCAGATTCTCGGGTTCGACATGGACGACACGGTGTATATTCCCACCGCCCGCGCCCTGGAGCTGTTCAACCGGGAAGGGGTGATGGAGATCGACCTGCTGTACCGGGAAGGGGCGCCGGTGGCGGAGATCACGCGGGGCGTTAAGCGGATTCTCATGCTGCGCCACGGCCGAGAGGACTTCACGATCGTGACCCAGGAAGAGATGCTGGACACCCTGGGCTCCGTGCTCGACGTGCTCACCTTCGCCGTGGGCGCGCTCGGAGGTATTTCCCTGTTCGTGGGCGGCGTCGGTATTCTGACCGTCATGACCATCTCCGTCCGGGAGCGGACGGCCGAGATCGGGCTGCTGCGGGCGCTGGGCGCCACCCGGCGCGCGGTCCTGGCCCTGTTCCTGGGCGAGGCCACGGTGCTGGCCTGTCTCGGCGGTGCGGCGGGGCTGGCGCTGGGGCTGGGCGTCGCCCGGCTGCTCCACTGGCTGGTGCCGTTGCTGCCCGTCCATACGCCGTGGCTGTTCGCCGTCGCCGCGGTGGTGCTGGCCGCAGTCATCGGTCTGCTGGCCGGGGTCGGGCCGGCATTCCGCGCGGCCCGGCTGGATCCGGTGGAAGCGCTGCGCGAGGAGTAGACGGAGCGTGCGCTCAGTGTTGCCCGAGCACCCAGACGACCTCCCGCAATGCACTCGTGCCGTCGATCCGAAGTTGCGGCCCAGGCGATTTGGCGAGGCCCAGGGCAGCGGCGTTCTCTGCAAGCACCGTGGCGTGCAGGATACGGATGCCCGCATCCCCGGCCGCCGCGGCAAGCGACTCCGGCAGGGAGCGACCGACGCCCCGCCCCTGCCACGGATCGCCCGCCGCCGCCAACTCCGCTTGGGATACGGGCCGTACCCGCAGACAGGCCGGTCAGTCGGCGAGCGGCGTGGTGACGTCCTCGAACGCTCCGCCCAGCGTGTCAGGACAGGGCGTGATCGGTGTGCCGGCAGAGCCTTTCCGTATCGAAGCCATTGCGGCAACCTGCGGCAAGGCGCGGCGGGAGGTGCTGCAGTGGTTGAATGGGTTCATGATTCTGAATATCAACCTCCTGCCGTCGGCCTCCGAAGGGTCGGCACGGCTGCGCCACCGGCGGTTTCGGAGGACTGGACGAAGTGATGTGGGAGACGTTTCAGAGTCTGGGGATCGCCCTGGCCATTGGCCTGCTGATCGGCATCGAGCGGGGCTGGAAGCAGCGCGAGATGGCCGAGGGCGATCGTGTGGCGGGCCTGCGCACCTTCGGCCTCATCGGCTTGATGGGCGGGATCATGGCGCTGCTCGAACCCACGCACCTCGGATGGCTCGTGCCGGCCGGTTTCGTGGTGTTGGGCGCGTTCGTGCTCTTCGGCCACTGGCGGGCGGCCCGGGAAACCGGCGACTACGGTATCACCACCGAGGTGGCAGCTCTGGTGACCTATCTGCTGGGGGCGCTGGCGGTGGCCGGGCAGCCCACGCTGGCGGCGGCCGGCGCGGTGATGGTAGCAGCGCTGCTGGGGATGAAGCCGTATCTGCACCACGCCCTGCAGCGGCTTCAGCAGTTCGAGCTGGTGGCGGGACTGCATCTCGCCCTGATCTCTCTGGTGGTGCTGCCCGTCCTGCCGGACCGGGGGTACGGCCCGTGGGGGGTGCTCAACCCCTACGAGCTGTGGCTGATGGTCGTGCTCATCAGCGCCATCAGCTTCGCGGGACATTTCGCGGTCCGGATCGCGGGTGCCCGGAGGGGGTTGATGCTGACCGGGTTGTTCGCCGGATTGGCCGCGTCCACAGCGCTCACCCTCAGCTTCTCCCGCATCGGACGCGAGCGGCCGGCCCTGCAGCCGGTGCTTGCCGCGGCGGTGGTGGTCGCGGGCATCACCATGTTCCCGCGCATCCTGCTGGAGGTGGCGGTGATCAACCCCGGACTGACCGGCGCGGCAGCCGTGCCTCTGGCGACGCTGACCGCGGCGGGAGCCCTTGGCGCGGCCTGGCTGTGGCGGCGCGAATCGGCGCGCGAGCTGGAGGGGGAGGGGGTGTCTTTCCGACGGCCGTTCGAGCTCGGTACCGCGATCAAGTTCGCCGCGGCGCTGGCGGTGATCCTGATGGCAGCGGAGTGGGCGAGGCGGTACCTGGGCGACGCCGGCATTTACGTGGTATCGGTGCTGTCCGGGCTCACCGACGTCGATGCCATCACGCTCTCCCTCAGCCGCATGGCGAATACCCACCTCGACGGCGCCGCGGCAATTCGCGGCATCCTGTTGGCCGCGACGGCCAACACGGTGGTCAAGGGCGGTATGGTCGCGGTCATCTGCGGCGGTCGCATGGCGCGCGGCGTGGCAGGGGTGTTCGCGGTCGTGGTGCTGATCGCGGTTGCATTCGTACTGCTGCCGCCGGCTCTTGGGGGCTCCTGATGCCGCCGGCTGGGAGCCCGATAACCGGCTGTTACATCGTTGCCGTATAGATAGTTTATAGAGCGTCTATCAATGCGATTGCGATATTCCAGTGGAACTGCGCCGCGCCACCGCCGACTCTGTATGCGAGGCGCAAGCCGGTCACGGCGCGCCGATCCGGGCTGCGGCCGTCGGGGTGCTCAAGCCCCCGACATTGCCCCCGAGTCACAAGGCGGCCTGAGGACTCTCCCTCCCCTCCGGTCCGAGTGGCATGGCCCCGAACGCTGTTCGGGCCATTCTTCTTGGCGGGCCATGCCCGGGTCATGATCGGATGCCGGGATCGAACCGGTCGGTACCCCGTTTCAGCTATCTCTGTGAGGCATCGTGCAGGCCCTGAGCGGTGCAGTGTTCCGGGCATACCTGCACCGCAGGCAGCCAAGGGGCTGCCGGTCCCACGCTCAGGCGTCGGGCCAGGTCGCCGTGAAGGAGGCGAACGCCCGATAGCGGTCCTCGTCGCCCTGGTCGCCGCCCGACTGGCGCTGAATCTGCACTCGCCCGTCTAAGGACAGGGACAGGCGCGGGGTGCTGCCGCGCTGGGGCCAGAGCAGCCAGTCGATGGAGCTCTCGAACGTCGACAGGTTGCGGTCGGCGTTGTCGAGGTCCGACTGGTAACGTTCGGCGTTGATGTTGAAGCTGGCATTGAGGCTGTTTGGGACCAGCTGCGCCGTACCGGCCAAAGCGCCCGCCGTCGTTCGAGTGATCTCGTGGTCGCGCCGGTCTTCGTGGACGTCCCAGCGGAGCTCGGGCTTCAGCGCCAGCCAGCCGCCAACCGGCCATTGGATCTGCAGCGTGGTCAGATTGCGGTCCGTGACCGGCTCGCCCCGGCCTCGGTAGCCTACCGACCGCGTGTGCCCGAGCTGCCACTGCCACGGTCCCGGATCGAATCTGGCAACCAGTGCCGCGGTATCGAGTGAAGTGACGGCGTCCTCCGTCGCCGACTGTCGGTGTTCCAGCGAGACGCTGTAGCGCGGTGTTCCCAGGATCGGTCCGGCGAGGGGCAGCCAGTCGAGCGGCTGACCCGAATAGTTGAGGTTGGCGTGGTAGTGGTGACGGCGCCAGCCCCGGACGTTGTCGATGCTGCCGCGGCGAGGCTGGCTGCGGGTATAGTCGAACCCCGCGTTGAGGCGGCCCCAGTCCATGTTGCTCGCCATGCGCTCGACGATCTGTCCTGCCGGGGCGTCACCGGGTGTCCAGAACGAGCTCTGAGCCGCGGTCCGGTTCATGGTCAGATGCCAGCGCAGCGGATGGGCGCCCAGCGCCACGGGGCCGGGACCGAACCGCAGCCGCAGGTTGTAGGCGTTGCCTTCCGTGGTGTCGGTGATGCCGGCGTTGTCCGAAGAGGCCAGATAACGCCAGCTGGCCGCATAGTCGCCGCCCAGCTCGAGTGTGTCGCCCCAGAAGCGGCCGTCCAGGGTCAGTCCCCAGACATTGTTGCGTGCCGACGACGCTCGTCCGCCGCCCGCGGAACCGCGTTCGTGGAGGTAGGCAGTCTGCACTGAGAAGGCACCGCGGCCGCTCCGCCGGGGGGTGACGAACAGACCCAAGCCTTTGACTTGCTTCTGCTCATTGTCGACCCACAGCGCCCGGCCCGATTGCCGCCGGCCCCCGCTGACCCGCGAAAAGCCGGTCAGCGGAGAATCGAAATTCGGCCCGAGCTTCTCGCGGCTGTCGCTGATCCGGGACAGTTCCGGCAGCTTGATGCCTGCCCGGGTCCCGTCCCGCGCCGGCGTCTTCGACGTCGCCGCCAATGTCTCCGAGGATCCCTGCGGCTCTGCGCCGGAGACGCTGAGCGGAATCGAAAGGGCCGCTTCAGGGCCTTTCAAGTCCTTGTTCGTAGTGGCTTCTTGTGCGCAGACCGTGGCTGCGTGAATCGTCAGTGCGGCAACTGCCGCCGCACGGAAGCGAAGCCTTTCCCCTCTTCGCATGCCCCCTCACTTCGAACCCCTGGTCGCCGTGGGAACGGCTTTTGCATTCGAGTTCGTTGGAAGTCAGCCCCGTACCAATCCGGCGAGACGGTCGCCCCGTCAGGCACCACGCCGTATCCGCAGCCTGCCTGAACGGATGCCGGCAAACCGCCGATTGACTCACGAACCGGAAATTTCGTGACGCATCGCAAGCAGCTCATGCGGATTGGAACGGGCGCTGGAGGACCAGGGGCTTGTGACCATGGCCGGTGCCGCAGCGCGGGTGACCCCCGCCTGCGTGGCGGCACCGGCGGTGGAGCCATTGACCTCGGCGAGGGCGGCTCCATCTCGGGAGTCAAGGGATTGCTTAGCTCGAATTGAAGGACCTTGCATGTTACGGCGAATGCTCATTCTTTCCGTGCTCTTCGGCGTTTGCGCCGCGCCGGCCGCCGCGGCAGCCGGCGACCAGCCCCTGTTCGACCGGGTTACGCAGCAGGCCCGCGCCCTTGCTGGCAAGCCCTACTCCAACCCGAAGGCCGCGAAGCTGCCGGATGCCCTGAGCAACATGGATTTCCAGGCTTACCAGCAGATCAGATTCGACAAGTCGCACGCCCTCTGGCGAGGCGAGGCGCTGTTCGACATCGAATTCTTTCACCTGGGATTTCTCTACAAAAATCCGGTGATCATCAATGAAGTGGTCAACGGACAGGTCCGCACGGTCCAGTACGATCCGTCCATGTTCGATTTCGGCGACAGGAAGGCGCTGAAACAGCAGCTCTCCCCCGACCTCGGGTTCGCCGGTTTCCGTGTCCACTATCCGCTCAACACGCCCAAGTACAAGGACGAGCTGCTGGTGTTCCTAGGCGCCTCGTATTTCCGGATGGTCGGCCGGGGTCAGAACTACGGTCTCTCGGCCCGGGGGCTGGCGGTCAATACGGCGTTACCCCAGGGCGAGGAATTTCCGCGGTTCCGGGAGTTCTGGCTGGTCAAGCCGGGTCCGCAGGACACCTCCTTGACGATTTTCGCCCTGCTGAACAGCCCGTCGGTGACCGGCGCTTACCGTTTCGAGCTGCATCCCGGCCAGCATGTGTCCGTGGACGTCAAGGCCCGGCTGTTCGCGCGTGACGATGTGGAGAAGCTGGGGGTGGCGCCGCTGACCAGCATGTTCATGTGGGGCGAGAACCGGGTGCGGCAGTACGACGATTACCGGCCCGAGGTGCATGACTCCGACGGCCTGCTGCTGCACACCGGCGCCGGCGAATGGATCTGGCGTCCTCTGACAAACCCCAGGAAGCTTCGGGTGACCTCGCTGATGGACCAGGACCCCAACGGCTTCGGACTCATGCAGCGCGACCGCAATTTCGACCACTACCAGGATGTGGGTGCGCGTTTCGAAAACCGGCCGAGCCTCTGGGTGGAGCCCGAAGGTGAAGGCTGGGGCAAGGGGGCCGTGCAGGTCATCGAGATTCCTTCGGACGACGAGTCCAACGACAACATCGTGGCTTTCTGGGTGCCGGACCAGCCCTTCAAGGCCGGTCAGGAGCGGGACTTCCAGTACCGGTTGCAGACGTTCGGGGCCGGCAAGACACCGGACACCCTGGCCCACGTGAAACGTACCCGAATCGGGTGGGGCGCCATACCGGGCACCAAGAACAAGCCGCCCCACAGCCTCCGCCAGTTCGTGGTCGATTTTCAAGGCGGTCCGCTGACCGACCTCGCCGGGGAACAGTCCGTGCAGGCGGACCTCTCCGCGCACAACGGCGACGCAAAGAACGTCACCGTGGAGCGCCTGCCGGCGGATGAGGGCTGGCGTGTCGCCTTCAAGCTGAGCCCCAAGGCCGAGTCGAAAGCCGTGGATCTGCGCATGAACCTCACCCTGCGCGACAAGCGGCTGAGCGAGACATGGAACTACGTGTGGGATCCGGACGCGATCAGGTGACGACCATGCTCAATATCGTACGTAACGAAAAGATTTTCGGAGCACCGGTGACGATGCCGGCCACCGGCCTGCGTCGTCTCGCGCTGTTCCTCGTGGCTGCCGCCACCACCGTGCTCGGCGTCGGCTTGATGTTCGAGATTCTTCGCGCGAACGGCATGGCGCCGCTGGAAGTGGCGACGCTGGTCCTGTTCTCGGTCACTTTCGCGTGGATCGTCATCGCCTTCTGGACGGCACTGGCCGGGTTCGTCGTGGAGCTGCTCGGGATCGATCCGCTGTCGCTGCGCAGGAAGCCGCGGCGGGGCAGAGCTGATGCTCCCCTACTGTCCCGGACGGCGCTGGTCATGCCGGTGTACAACGAGGACACGCGCCGGGTAGCGGCAGGGCTGGAGGCCACTTTCCGCGACCTTCAGGAGAGCGGAGACGGCGATGCCTTCGACGCCTTCGTGCTCAGCGACAGTACGGACGCGGAGATCGCTCGTGCCGAAGAGGCCGCGGTCGCGGATCTCCGTGCGAGGCTACCGGGCGGGGATCGAGTCTACTATCGCCGCCGGACGAGCAACGAGGGCCGAAAGGCGGGCAATATCGCCGAGTTCTGCCGCCGCTGGGGTGCGTACTACGATTACATGGTCGTGCTGGATGCCGACAGCGTCATGACGGGTCGGGCCCTGACCGCGCTGGTCCGGACGATCCAGGCGAACCCGGCAGCGGGGATGCTCCAGACAGTACCGATCCCGATGCGCCAGGAAACGTTCTTCGGCCGCTTCCTGCAGTTCGCCTCGACCCTGTACAGCCCCATGCTGGCGGCGGGCATGTGTTTCTGGCAGACCGATACCGCCAACTACTGGGGCCACAACGCCATCATCCGTGTCCAGGCGTTCATGGACCACTGCGGTCTGCCGGAGCTGCCGGGGCAGCCTCCGCTGGGCGGTGAGATTCTGAGCCACGACTTCGTGGAGGCGGCGCTCATGCGCCGGGGCGGCTGGCATGTCTATCTACTGCCGGAGCTCGAGGGCAGCTACGAGGAGGTGCCGGGCAACATTCTGGACTACGCTCAGCGCGACCGGCGCTGGTCCGAGGGCAATCTTCAGCATCTGCGGCTGCTCGGCGCCAAGGGGCTGCATCCACTCAACCGGCTTTATTTCGTCATGGGAGCGCTCGCCTACGGCTGTTCGTTCCTGTGGCTGCTCATGCTGACGGTCAGCACCCTGGACGCCGGTTCGCGGGCGCTTACCGTGGCTCGGTACTTCGGCGCAGGGCATCAGCTGTTTCCGGACTGGCCCGTTGCCCGCACCGGCGTGATGATCGCGCTGCTGGTCACGGTGGCCGGGATGCTCATTCTGCCCAAGGTGCTCGGCGTGCTCGTCTGTCTGCTGCAGCCGGCGCGCAGGCGGGCCTTCGGCGGCGCCGTCCGTATCAGCGCGAGCGCGTTGATCGAGTTGGTCTTCTCGATTGTCGTCGCGCCCGTCATGATGACGTTCCACGCCTATTTCGTCGCCAGCGTGCTCTGCGGCAGGAAGGTCAAGTGGGCCCCGCAGAACCGCGAAGGACGCGAGGTCCCATGGAGCGCCGCCTTCCGCAGTACCGGTCTGGTCGCCGTCGGCGGTCTGTTCTGGGGATTGGGCACGGCGTTCATTACGCCCATCTTCTTCTACTCCATGACGCCGGTGCTGGTGGGGCTGGTGCTGGCGCCCGCTCTGGTGACGCTGTCCAGCCGACTGGACCTGGGCCGGCTCATGCGCCGCGGCGGGCTGTTCCTGACGCCGTCGGAGACTTGTCCGCCACGGGCGCTCGCGCTGCTCCGGGAGCGGTTGGATGCTCCGGCAGCCGCCGCCCCGCCTGGCGAAACCCTGCCGCTGCCCCCCGCCCGCCGCCAGCCGATGCCGGTGCAGCGGCTGGACGAGGGCCCCAAATGGAGCCGGGGGCAGAGCGTTACGGCCTGACGGGGCGCGGCGCCGTCAACCGGCGTTCAGGCCGCCTGTGCCTGGGGCAGCCGGGCTGCCACGATGCCCTCTTCGAGGGTGGAGGTGAACAGCACCTTTTCGGGGTCCGGGGCCAGTCCGGCGCGGGCGAGCGTCTTGAGGGGCTGGAACTGGAGGTCGGAGACGATCAGCCGCGTTCCGCGGCGCTCCATCTCGAGCAGGAAGCGCTCGAACGCCGAGAGCCCGCCGGCGTCCAGCACCGGCACGCCGTCCATGTACACCACGAGCCCGGAATATCCCCTGGCCAGCTCCGCGAGCTCGCCGAACACCCGGTCCCCCGCAGCGAAAAACAGCGGGCCGGTCACCTTGAACACGGCCCAGCCCTCGGGCATCGGCGCCGAGACCAGCTTGGATGAGTGGCTGATGTCGTTCACCCGCGTCATGCGGGCCACGTCCCGCATGAAGAGCAGCGAAGCGAGCACCACGCCGACGCCGATGGCGAAGACCATGTCCGCCACGACCGTCAGGGTCAGGCAGGTCACCAATACCAGCACGTCGCCCATGGGCGCCTTCCTGAGCAGGGCCACCACCTTGTGCGCCTCGCTCATCTTCCAGGCCACCATGAACAGCAGCGCGGCCATCGAGGCCATGGGCAGATAGGACAGCCATGGCGCCAGGGCCAGGAGCGCGACCGCGACAACCACCGCGTGAATGACGCCGGCGATGGGGGTCTGACCGCCGGAGGACAGGTTGGCGCTGGATCGGGCGATGGCCGCCGTGGCCGTGATGCCCCCGAAAAACGGCGCCAGCAGGTTGCCGATGCCCTGGCCCAGAAGCTCGCCGTTGGCGCTGTGCCGCCGGCCGCTCATACCGTCCAACACCACGGCGCAGAGCAGCGACTCGATGGCGCCCAGTGCGGCAATCGAGAATGCCGCCGGCACCAGGGCGCGGATCGTGTCGAACGACCAGCTCAGCGCCTGGCCGTCGGGGCCGGGCTGAAGCCAGGGCCATGTGAGCTCCGGCAGGACGGGCGGAATGCCGTGGCCCAAGCTGCCGTCGCCCAGGGTGTAGGTGAAGCTGGAGCCGATGGTGGCCACGCTCACGCCGTTGTGGGCCAGCAGCAACGACGCCCCCACGCCGACCAGGACTGCGGGCAGGTGACCGGGCACCGGAATGCGCAGCCGCGGCCACAGGATCAGCACCGCCAGCGTGGACACACCGATCGCCGTATTCCCCCAGTCCAGCTGCGGCAGTGCCTCCGCCAGCATCGATAACTTGCCGACGTAAGATTCCGGTAGGCCTGCCACGGGCAGTCCGAAGAAGTCCTTCAGCTGCAGCGTGGCGATGACCACTGCGATACCGGAGGTGAATCCGAGCGTCACCGGCGGGGGAATGTACTCGATTAGCCGTCCGAGGCGGGCCAGCGCCATCAGGATCATGATCCCACCGGCCATCGCGGAGGCCACCAGCAGTCCGCCCAGTCCGAATTGTTGGGAAATGGGGTAGAGGATCACCACGAACGCCGCCGTCGGCCCCGAGATACTGTATCGGGAGCCCCCGGTCAGGGCGATGACGACCCCTGCCACCAAGGCCGTGTACAGCCCGTGCTGCGGCGGCACGCCGCTCGCGATCGCCAGGGCCATGGACAGCGGGATGGCGATGATTCCCACCGTGAGCCCGGCGAACAGGTCGCCACGGAATCGCTTTCGGTCGTAGGGCTCGTTGAAGCAGGCTTGGCGGAAGGCGCTGGAAAGTTGAACCGAGGTGAGGTGACGGCGGTGCGGCATTGAGGGCAGTCCGTGGGACTATGGAAATGGTTTGCGCATTCTATGTGAGTTACGATTGCAGTCAATGTTAATTTAATTCACATACCCAACGAGGCAGCGAAGATAATGGAACAGAGGACGACGCGTCTCACGCTTCTGATCGATCCCAACAAGAAGGCGGTGTTCGAGCGCCTGTGCAAGGAGGACGACGTCACGCCGTCCCAGATGGTGCGGCAGTTCATCCGGAACTATATCGAGGAGCGTCTCGGCCCGGACTGGCGGCAGCAGGTGTTCAACGATCCGCAGCACTAGCCGGGCGTCCCGATGGAAACCCAGGTCGCGGTAGTGCACTATCCGGTCAGGGCGTCGCCGGGGCGCGTCAGGCCATCCCATTCCGGCACGCCGCAATGTCCACTGGCATGAAAGCAAGGGTCCCCATGACAGAGCACACCAGCATGCTGTTCTCGCCGCTCACCCTGCGCGGGCTGACGTTGCCCAATCGGGTCGTCATCTCGCCCATGTGCACCTACTCCGCCCGGGACGGCCTCGCCGACGACTGGCATCTCGCCCACCTGGGCAAGTTCGCGCTGGGCGGTGCCGGCGTGGTTTTCGTCGAGGCCACCGGCGTTGAAGCACGTGGGCGGATCACCCACGGCTGCCTGGGCATATGGTCCGACGAGCACGCCCGGGCGCTGGAACGGATAGCCGGCTTCCTCAAAAGCCACGGCGCGGTGCCAGCCATCCAGCTCGCCCACGCCGGCCGCAAGGCCAGCATGCAGCGTCCCTGGCATGGCAACGGGCCGCTCGACGAGGCGGACGTCGCCCGCGGCGACGAGCCCTGGGAGATCATCGGCCCCACCGCGGAGCCCGCCGGAGACGCCTGGCTGATGCCCAAGGCGATGGACCAGGCGGACATCGACGCGGTGGTCGAGGCCTTCGCCGACGGCGCGCGCCGCGCCCTGGCGGCGGGGTTCGAGATCGTCGAGATCCACGGCGCCCACGGTTACCTCCTGCACAGCTTCCTCTCGCCGTTGTCCAATACCCGCGGTGACGCTTACGGCGGCGACCGGGCGGGCCGCATGCGGCTGGCCCTGGAGGTGGCCGAGGCGGTTCGCGCCGTGTGGCCCGAGGACAAGCCGCTGTTCTTCCGCCTCTCCTCAGTGGACGGCGTGGAGGAGGGCTGGAGCCTGGACGACTCCGTAGCGCTGGCACGGGCTTTGAAGACACGCGGGGTGGACGTGGTGGACTGCTCTTCAGGCGGTATCTATGGCCGGATCAACCGGGCGATGATCCCGCGCGGGCTCGGCTTCCAAGTGCCCTTCGCAGAGCGGATTCGCCGGGAGGCGGAGATCGCCACCCAGTGCGTCGGGCTGATCCTGGACGGCCCCCAGGCCGAGGAGATTCTCCACTCCGGAGCGGCCGACCTGGTCGCCATCGGCCGGGAAGCGCTGGAGGATCCATTCTGGGCCCATCACGCCGCCCGGGCGCTGGGGGACGATGACGATGGCTTCGATGAATGGCCGGAGCCGTACGGCTGGTGGCTGAAACGCCGGGCCCGGGCGCTGGCGAAGCTTTAGCCCAGCTGCATTGCCGGGCAGGCGCGCATTGCGGCAGGGACGCCGATCCCGGGCATTTTTGCCAACCCCCGCGGCCTTCGGGAGGGCGTGAGAGGCGCTTCCTTGCGCCCGCTGCAGAATAGAGCTCTCACTCGCTGCTGTAGCCGCTGATGATGTATCCGCCGGACTTGTCGTCCCGCTCCAGCTGGAGCAGCTTACGCTTTCGCGCCTCCTCCAGCAGCCGGCTGAAGGAGCTGAAGCCGTAGTAGGACTCGTTGAACCCGGGCTTGCGGCGTTTCAGCGCCTGCTTGACCATGGAGCCCCACATCTTGTCCTCCTCGCCCCGCTCGGCGAACAGGGCTTCCACGGTCTCCAGTACCTCGTCCAGGGCCTCCTGGACCTTGTCCGCCTCCTTGTCGGCCTCCTTCTTGCCGCCGGCCGCTTCCGAAGCCTTTTTCTTCGACGAGCGCTGCCGCCGCTTCTTGCTGCTCTCGTCGGCCCGGATCAGGTCGTCGTAGAAGATGAATTCGTCGCAGTTGGCGATCAGCAGGTCGGAGGTGGAGCTCTTGACGCCCACCCCTATGACCACCTTGTTGTTCTCGCGGAGCTTGCTGACCAGGGGTGAGAAATCAGAGTCGCCGCTGATGATGACGAAGGTATCCACGTGGGACTTCGTGTAGCACAGGTCCAGGGCGTCCACCACCATGCGGATGTCGGCGGAGTTCTTGCCCGACTGGCGGACGTGCGGGATCTCGATCATCTCGAAAGAGGCCTCGTGCATGTCGGCCTTGAAGGTCTTGTAGCGCTCCCAGTCGCAGTAGGCCTTCTTGACCACGATATTGCCCTTGAGCAGCAGGCGCTCCAGCACGCGGCCGATGTCGAATTTGGCGTAGTTGGCGTCGCGCACGCCCAGCGCGATGTTCTCGAAGTCGCAGAACAGCGCCATGTTCTTGATGTCCTGATGGTCGGGCATACGGCTTCCTTGGCTGGTCGGTATGAATCGGCACATGATGCCGTGGATCGGCCGCGGGCCCAAGAGTCCAGGCCATGGTCGCCGCATCCGGCACGCCTGCGGTAAAGTTGGCCGATTCGGTGTGTTCTCCACTGGGGGCAGGCATGGCGCAGGAACAGCCCGCGTTGCGCGTGGACCGGGTGGCGGCGGGAGCCGCTGCCATTCTCGTCGGGTTGGGCCTGTCGCGCTTCGCTTTTCCGCCGCTCATGCCCGCGATGATCGACGCCGGCTGGTTCGATGCATCCGCCACGGCGTACATCGGTGCCTCCAATCTGCTGGGATACCTGCTGGGAGCGGTGAGCGCCGCCTGGCTGGCTGGCCGTGCCGGAGCCCATCGTGCCATTCGTGCCGGCATGGTGGTCGTCGCCTTGAGCTTCCTGCTTTGCGCTCAGCCCGGCCCGTTCTGGTGGTTCTTCCTCTGGCGCGTGCTGTCCGGCTGGGCCGGCGCCGTGCTCATGG